>Ga0213861_10000156_pt1 | contig 53523 bp, 44 predicted proteins | sample PICome_4_FD_160110 | JGI IMG/M metagenome (GOLD analysis project Ga0213861, IMG submission 160110) | Coastal seawater microbial communities near Pivers Island, North Carolina, United States - PICO131 | ecosystem: Environmental > Aquatic > Marine > Coastal | place: USA: North Carolina... | reverse complement strand
GACGATTTAAAAGGCATCACAGGACTGGAAAATAGACCTATAGGTACAGTAGATAAAAATCAATAAAATGGTAAGAAGAAATTTCATTAAAAAATCTTTGATTGGAGGATTAGGCGCAACGGCATTAGTTGGTTGTGATAATTCTAATGGTAACGCAACATATCCCAGAATTATTTCAACTTGGGAACATGGTTTAGCCGCAAACCAAGAAGCTTGGGAAAAATTAATGAGCGGCTCCAATGGGGTTTCATCTATTGAGTCAGGTGTTAAAATTTCAGAAGCTGATCCCAGTGTAAGGTCAGTTGGTTACGGTGGATTGCCAGACAGGGAAGGTATTGTGACATTAGATGCTTGTATAATGGACAAATACAGCAATTGTGGGTCTGTTAGTTATTTACAAAATATTAAACATCCCATTTCTGTAGCCAGATTAGTAATGGAAGACACCCCTCACGTAATGCTCTCAGGAAAAGGTGCTTTAGATTTTGCCCTTTCTAAAGGTTTTAAACAAGAAAACCTATTAACTGATCAATCAAAAAAAGATTGGCTTAATTGGAAAAAAAAATCAAACTATAGTCCTGTTATAAATATTGAAAACCACGATACTATAAGTATGCTATTAATTGATCAAAATAGAGATTTTTTTGGCGCTTGTACCACTAGTGGAGCAGCATGGAAAATGCACGGAAGAGTGGGAGATTCTCCAATTATTGGAGCAGGATTGTTCTTGGATAATGAGGTTGGAGCTGCTGCAGCAACTGGACTTGGAGAAGCGGTAATTAGAACCTCGGGAAGTGCAATGGTTGTTGAACTTATGAGACAAGGTTATTCACCCTTGCAAGCATGTAAAACAATAGTTCATCGAATTTCAAAAATTCACAAATCTGGACCTGATTGGGAATATCTTCAAGTAGGATTTATAGCTATTAATAAAAAAGGAGAATATGCTGGATATAGTTTAAAAAAAGGCTTTAATTATGCTGTTTGTGACAAGGAAAATAAGAATCTTTTAATGGATGCTGACTATTTTATTTAAATAAATTATGCTTGAGTTATTACAGTATTTAGGGAAATTCCATCCGGTAATTCTGCACCTGCCTATTGGAGCTTTATACTTTACATTTTGCTTGGCTTTAGCTGATAAATATTTTAAAGATAATTTTTCTGTACCAATAAGAATTGGCTTATTTTTTTCCTTTGTCTTTGCTGTAATCTCTTGCTTATTGGGCTACTTTCTTTCTCTTTCAGGAGAATATGGAGAAAAACTATTGAATCTTCACATGTGGCTAGGAATTTCAACAGCTGTTTTAAACGGTTTTCTTTTGTGGATTCATTACAAATCGTTATATAAAATTCGTTTTCTTTCTTTTTTTGGATTAACCATAATTCTTTTAACAGTTACAGGTCATTTTGGAGCGAGCATGACTCATGGAGAAGATTTTTTAACTCCTCCCTCTTTTGAAAATGAAGTTGTGGTTGAGTTTAAAGATAGTATCAATATATATAGTCAGGTTATCCGACCTATTTTAAATAATAAATGTGTGAAATGTCATAACCAATCCAAATCAAAGGGTGGTTTATTGATGGATAGTATGGATAATATGATTAGCGGAGGGAAGTCGGGAAATATCTTTGTAGCAAATAATTCTTTAGAAAGTCATATGTACAATTATTTGGTTTTACCAATGGATGACGATCTTCATATGCCACCTGAGGGCAATAGACAACTAAAAACACATGAAATAGAACTCATTAAATATTGGATAGACAGTGGCGCTAATTTTGAGAAATTCGAAAAAACACAAGACTCAAATGATGAATTAATTAGAAATTTAGCATCATTTTTTCCAAAACCAATTGCTACAGTACCCTCTCCAAAAATTAGTCATTTACAAATGTTACAAAAATTAAATTTCAGAGTTGAGAGAAATAGCAGTGAAAACAATCTTATTGAAATAAAATTTCAGGGTAAAGTTTTGGAAAATAAACACATCAAAGCTCTTTTAAATGTAAAAAATCAGCTTATAAAATTAGACCTCAGTTATTCTAATTTAAATGACAGAATGATTGCAAAACTTGGAAGTTTAAAAAAGCTTCTTTATTTAAAAATTAATGACACTGAAATTTCAGAGAAAGGACTTGCTAATATTAGTAGATCAGTTGTAAGCTTAAATCTTAATAATACTAAGATTGATTTTGAGAGTTTAGCTTCTTTTGTTCAAAAATCAAATGTTAAAAATATTTATTTGTGGAACACAAATATTAGTCTGGATGATCAAAAGGAATTAAAGAATTTAAGCTCAGCAGATTTAAACTTTGGAATCAAGGATTTTTCTAAAAACATGCCTTTACTTGCCCCAGTACTTTTAGAAAATAAAACACTTTTTTCTGATTCTTTAATAATAGAATTTTACAAACCGCCAGGAAATCCAGAAATTAGATATACTACTAACGGAAAAGCCCCAGATTCATTATCTAAACTATACACAGGTCCTTTTTCTATTAACGAAAGCTTGACATTTAAAGCAAAATCATTTAAAAAAGGATGGAAAAGCAGTAAGATTGTTGAGGTTAATTTCTTTGAAACCGGAGGCACTTTTGAAAAGTATAAACTTAGAGAGTCTCCTTCAAAAACCTATTCCAATCCCAGTAAATTATTTGATGGAGTTTTAGGTTCAACAAACTTTAGAGATGGCACTTGGAATGGCTTTTTAAAAGTGAGTGATTCGGAATCTGGTATAACCAACTCTGGAGATATGATAGTTGAGCTAGATTTGCCGATAAAAAATAAAATTAAATCCATTGGGGTAAATGTTTTAACATCCATGAATGCTTACATTACTTATCCAGAGAAAATAGAATTGTATGATATTTCAAGTAGTAAAGAGACTTTTTTGTCTTCAAAAAAAATACCAAAATCTAAAATTGGAGAAGTTCCTGCTGTGAAGATTTATAATGTCCAATTAAACAAAAAAGGTATTAAAAAAGTAAGATTAGTAGTAACAAGCAATAAAAAATTACCTAAAGGTCATGTGGCTGAGGGGGAATATGCTTGGTTATTTGTCAGTGAAATAATTGGATTGAAATAGAAAAACTAATTGCAGAACATTTTTTTACAAGCTATATCATATTTGTTTTGTTTGAAATAATTCACCTAAAGTTCGGTCAAACAGCAAGTTAATTAATTTTATAGTTTTTTTCTGAATAATCACTTATTAAATTAATATTGTTAATCGAAAAAATCTTGAACTTGGTCGAAATATCAAGACAAAATTACTATTGTGTTAATAAAGTGTTAATTTATTTAGTAAATTAGTATTTGATTTAAACAAAAATAAAACATATGAAAACAAAATTACTAACCATTCTGTCTACTTTTCTAATGTTGTTTGCTTTTGGATTTTCCATACAAGCACAATCGATTAGTGGTACAGTAACAGATGAAAATGGAGTTCCGTTACCCGGAGCTACTGTTTTAGTTGAAGGAACTACAAATGGTGTTTCTACTGATTTTGATGGAGAATATTCTATCAATGCTTCAAGTGGCGATACGCTTATTTTTAGCTTTGTTGGGTACGCCTCTCAGTCAGTTTCTGTAGATTCATCTACTACAATCAATGTTATGCTTGCTACAGATAGTGCTTTAGATGAAGTAGTTGTTACTTCATTAGGTATTAGTAGAGCAAAAAAATCTTTAGGGTATGCCGTCACTGAGCTTCAAGGTGATGAGGTAAATACTGTGAAAGATCATAACATTGCTAGCTCCTTAATGGGAAAAGTTGCTGGATTAAATATTACTAGCTCGGGATCTATGGGTTCTGGTTCTAGAATTTTAATTAGAGGTAACAATTCTCTTTCTGGAAACACACAAGCACTAATTGTGGTTGATGGTGTTCCTATTAACGCTGACGGTATTAACAGTGGAGGAAGCGTCTACAACAACAGTGTAACTGGGGGTGGTATTTCTGATATCAATCCTAACGATATTGAATCAATATCTGTACTTAAAGGACCTAACTCTGCAGCCTTATATGGTTCTAGAGCTGGTAATGGTGTAATTCTTATTACAACAAAAAAAGGATCTAGTGATTCAAAATTGGGTGTAACTATTAACACAAACACCACAATGGATGACGTGATGTTTTTACCTGATTTCCAAAACGAATATGGACAAGGTAGCTTAGGAGCTGCGCCAACTTACATTCAAGAAAATGGTGTTAACATTGGTCTTAATACTACAAGTTCTTGGGGTCCTAAAATGGATGGTTCAGCACAACCTTATTATACAGGTGTTGATAGATCTTACACTGCTCAACCAAATAACGTAAAAGACTTTTTTAGAACAGGAATAAAATCGATTAATTCACTTGCTATTGAAAAAGGTGGTGAAGGTTCAACCGCTAGGTTTTCTTACACCAACAATACAACTACTGGTATTTTGCCAAATTCAGAATTAGAATCTCACAACTTTAATGTAAGAGCTTCCACTGAACTTAATGACAAACTTTCTATTGATTTCAAAGCCACTTATTTCACTCAACAAGTTGATATGAGAGCTAGAACTGGTGGGGAGGGAGTTGTTCCTATTGTATATGGCATGCCAAGAAACGTAGATATTAATGATCTTAAAACGTGGCAAAAACCAAGTCCAGCAAGTCCTGCGGATTACAGAGTAATCAACTACGAACGTTTAGGTTCTAACACAGGAAACCCTTATTGGATGTTAGAGAATGATGTTGACAGAGAAAAAAGAGGAAGATTCTTTGGTTTTGCTAACATTAATTACAAGTTTAATGACTGGTTAAGCGGTCTTGTTAGAGTCGGTGCGGATGTTACTAGCGTTCATACATATAACGTAAGACAACCTGGTCATCATTACTATCCAACGGGTAGATTAAACAACGGAACGTCCAGAAGTGGAGAGTTAAATACAGACTTTTTATTAACAGCTACTAAGGACATTACCTCAGACTTAAATTTAGTATTTAATTTAGGGGGAAATCTTTCTAAAAGAACGTACGAAAGATTAAATGTTTTTGGAGAGTCATTTAAAATTCCAAGTAAAGCTTTTTTAAATAACACGAATCAACAACAGATCTCTGAAACGCCTATGCAAACTAAAAAAGTAAACTCATTATATGCAGCTGCTAATTTTGCATACGATGGTTTCTTGTATTTTGACTTGACAGCGAGAAATGACTGGTCATCTACATTAGGTGCGGATAACCGATCAATATTTTATGGATCTGCAAACGTTTCTTTGTTAGTTCAAGATTTTATTAATCCTGATTTTTTCGATTTATTTAAAATTAGAGGAAGTATAGCAAATGTTGGTAACGACACAGATCCTTATCAATTAGTACAAACATTTAGCGTTCCTGGTTCAGGATATCTAGGATTGACAACTCTAAATGCTCCATCGACGCGTTTGAATCCTAACTTAAAGCCAGAAAATGTGGAGTCAACGGAATTTGGTATTGAATTAGCAATGTTTAATAACAAACTTAGTTTAGACCTTTCTGTTTACAATATTAAAACGACTGATTTGATATTTAGAGTTCCTGTTCCTGCAGCAACTGGTTATTCATTCTACCTTGAAAATGTTGGTGAAGTAACAAACAAAGGAGTTGAGGTAAGTCTTGGATTCCCAGTTTGGGAAACATCTAATTTTTCATGGACTAGTTCACTTTTTTATTCAGCTAACGACAATAAACTTGTTAGTTTAATAGATGGAATTGACACACTTGTCTACACTACTACTAATTCGGGTAACTTGAGTACTCAAGCAAAAGTTGGTGGTGGAATTGGTGATATTTACGGAACGGTATGGAAAAAAGATGATGCTGGAAATCATTTAGTTAATGCTAATGGTCGTCCAATTGCTTCTAATCCAGACCAATTATTAGGTAATGCTCAACCAGACTGGATGGGTGGATTTAGTAATACCATGACTTATGGAAACTGGTCTTTAAATGTTCTTATAGATGGAAGATTTGGTGGTCAGGTTTATGCTAGCGATTCAGCTGGGCTTGATAGCAGTGGTACTTCAATGAGATCATTACAGTACAGAGAATCTGGTATTACTCTTACTGGTTTAGATCCAGCTGGTGCTGCAAATGCTGCTCCAATTACTGGACAAGAGTACTGGGAAACATATTCCGGAATTGCTGAAAACTACGTCTACGACCAGACTAATATAAGACTTAGAGAACTTGCGATTGGTTATAGAATCCCTAACGTTAGCTCTATGGGTATAGAAAGCGCAAACTTACAGCTTATCGGTAGAAACTTATTCTTCTTTGACAGAAGAGCAGAGGATATTGACCCTGAGAGCATGTTAGGTAATAATATAGGAGGTCAAGGTATATCCCGCGGATCTTTACCAACAACAAGAAGTCTTGGATTGAACTTAACTTTAAAATTTTAATATAATTAATTATGAAAAACACAATACTAATTTTAATTTTTTCCGTATTTTTTGTAATCTCATGTACATCTGATTTTGATGAGATTAACGAAAATCCAACAGCTTTGACAGCTGCGGATGTTAGTGCTAAATATTTCGTTACCAATGTGCAAACGGGAGTTTATTCACCTAACAGATACCCTTATTGGAGGGGGCCAATTATCCACACGGACCGATATGCTGGTCATACAACATTTGGTTTTAAGGAGTGTTGGTGGAGTGATGGATTAGGTTATACATACACAGCTGGTTATACTGGTGCAGTATGGGGATGGCAAGCTGGAACTAATGGTACATTAAACGCATTTACAAATTTTGTAAAAGAAGGTGGTACTTTAGAAAACGATCAGTTTTATGCTATTGCTTTAATTATGAAGGGTCTTTATTACCAAAGGTTCACAGATACTTTTGGAATGGTTCCCTACACAGAAGCATCTAATCCAGATATAATAACTCCAGTTTACGATGATCAAAAAACTATTTACAAAGGAATTATCGCAGACTTGGATACAGCAATTGGTTTAATTGGATCAAATACAACTACTGGTGTAGGTCCTCAGTTATTAACTGATAACGACTTATTCTTTAACGGTAACATGCAAGACTGGAAAGCGTTAGCTAACAGTTTAAAGCTTAAGGTTGCAATGAGAGCTCATGAAGCTGTTGGTGAGGACTTTTCTGTAGCTGCTGCCACGCAGGCTATTACTGGAGTTCTTGGTGATAAAGATGCATTGATTAAAAGAGATACTGAAATATCTACTTGGGCAAATGCTGTTTATGGTGATGTATGGCATCCATTCTATGGTGGAGGTCACTGGAATGTTGGGTCAGTTTTATTAGACTTATTAAGAGATAATAATGATCCAAGACTTACTAAATATGCCAAGCCACTTATTGGAGGAACGTTTGAAATGACAAAACCAACTTCAGGGACTGGTGTTGCTCTTTATGACAAACACATGAACTTCTTAATTAGCCACCTTGAAAAAGGAACAGATGGTGCTGGTAATAGTATGACGGTTACTCAAGCTACTGCTGCTGATGGGACTATAACAATTACTGTTCCAGAAGGTACACATTATGTTGGGCAACCTACGAGAATGAATAGTAAAATTAAGCCATACCTTTGGACTAAGTTATTTTCTAAGCCAGCGGATTATATCACACAAGCTAAAAATCAAGGGAAGCCAATTGCTCCTCAACTTGTAATGACAGCTGCCGAATCACACTTCTTACTTGCTGAAGCGGCAGTTAAAGGAATAGGTTCTGGTGCTGAAACACATTATCAAAATGGACTTAAACATGCCATGAGATTATGGGATGTATCAGATGCAGATGCAGCTACATTCTTGGCTAATGAATCTATCGCTACTTTGAGCGGTACAAAAGCTGAAAAGCTTGCACAAATCGCTACACAAAGATGGATTGCACTATATACAGACGGAGCTGAAGCTTGGGCTGTTGCAAGAGACTCAGGAGTTCCTGCTAATCTTCCAGGTATGTCAAGCACAATTACAGATAATGACATATATGTTATGGGAGACCTTAACGGAGTATTTCCTCAGAGAATGAGATACGGTGGAGACGCTTACAACAAAAACGGTGATAACGTTAATGCTGCAGCCGCTACTCAAGGAGCTGATTTACAAGGAACCAAACTATGGTGGGCTAAGTAATAATCAGTTTTTATATAAACAAAAGAGGGGGAAATTTATTCCCCCATTATTTTTTGACTAATATTGAATAAATCCTTCGTTCTATTTTTTAAAATAAATCATTTATATTTCTAGTTTATTATAATGAAAAAAGAAACATTTCTTCTGATTTTAAAAATTGCATTTATTTTAATAATCATTGCATACTTAATAAGGATTGCAAAGGAAATGTTATAGTTTACGATTTTAAAAATGAATATAAGATTAGCCAAAGCAGAGGATTTAAAAAGAGTTGTTGCAATCACTTATGCATGTGCTGTGCATATGATTTCAAATAAAATATTTCAATGGGATGAAAATTATCCAAACCTCGAAATTTTTAAAGAGGATGTTAAAAATAAAAGTTTATACGTTATTGAAGATAATGAGTTGATTGTGGGCTGTATTTGTATTTCTTTAAAAATAGATGATGTATACAAAGATGTCAAATGGTTAACTCCAAGCAGCAATAATGTTTATTTACACAGATTGGCTATTCATCCAAATTTCCAAGGTCAAGGGCTAGCACTAAAATTAATGGAATATGCCGAAGATTTCACAAGTAAAAATGGATGTGTTTCTATTCGTTTGGACACTTTTAGCGGTAATCCAAAGAATAATAAATTTTATATCCTGCAAGGTTATACTAAACTTGAAAAGATTTTTTACAGAAATCAAAGTGATATGCCTTTCCATTGTTTTGAAAAAATTTTATAATTAAATCATGTATTTTTGTAAGAAAATTGACGAGACACTAATTAAAGATTGTTCATCAATTCATCACCATGAAAAAAATTAATAGTTTTTTTAATATTGAAATTGAAAAAGGTAAAAAAATTTACTTTTCATCCGACAATCATTTAGGCGCACCAAATCACAAAGAAAGTTTAGTTAGAGAAAAACGATTTATAAAATGGTTGGACTCGGTTCAAGATACTGCCTCTGCAATTTTTCTTCTAGGTGATTTGTTTGATTTTTGGTTTGAATATAAAAAGGTAGTACCAAAAGGTTTTGTTAGGGTTTTAGGTAAATTGGCAGAAATTTCTGACAAAGGAATTCCAATATATTTTTTTGTTGGAAACCATGACATGTGGATGGAAGGGTATTTTCAAAAAGAGTTAGGTATACAAGTCTATAATAATCCTAAGAGATTCATTATTAACAATCAACATTTTTTGATTGGGCATGGAGATGGGCTAGGCCCTGGTGACAAAGGATTTAAAAGAATGAAAAAAGTTTTTAAAAATTCTTTATCAAAATTAGCGTTTAGGTGGCTTCATCCCGACTTAGGAGTTAGGGTAGCCCAATACCTTTCTACAAAAAATAAACTTCTTTCTGGTGTTGATGATATTGAGTTCAAAGGGGAGGATAATGAATGGCTTGTGCAGTATTCCAAAAAAATATTAGAAACAGAAACTATTGAATTTTTTATTTTTGGACATCGTCATCTTCCTTTAGAAATCAAGCTATCTAATTCTTCAAAGTACATAAACTTAGGCGATTGGATTTCTTACTATTCTTACGCTGTTTTTGATGGAGATAATGTTGAATTAAAGTATTTTAAAGAAAAAGATTAACACTCTATGATTGAAAAATCGTCCTCTGCTTTAGAAAAAACAGTTCTTGTAGGTATTATCACTATAAATCAAACCAAGCAAGTTTTAGAAGAGTATTTAAATGAGTTAAGTTTTCTGACTTTTACTGCCGGTGGAGAAGTAGTAAAAAAAATTACACAAAAAATGGATTCACCAGATCCAAAACTTTTTTTAGGAAAAGGTAAGATGGAAGAATTAGCCTCTTACATTAAACGAATGGAAATTAATTCGGTAATTTTTGATGATGAATTAACTCCTGCTCAGCAGTTAAATATCGAAAAATTTTTAAAGTGTAAAATTGTTGATAGGACAGGACTTATTTTAGATATTTTCGCTCAACGAGCACAAACAAGTTATGCAAGAAATCAAGTGGAACTTGCCCAGTACCAATACATATTACCTAGGCTTAAAGGACTTTGGACACATTTAGAAAGACAAAAAGGTGGAATTGGAATGAGAGGGCCAGGGGAAACTGAAATAGAAACCGACAGAAGAATTGTTAGAAATAAAATCACACTACTCAAAAAAAAACTTGTTACCATTGACAAACAAATGTCTACCCAAAGAGGAAACAGAGGATCATTAGTAAGAGTTTCTCTAGTGGGTTACACAAACGTAGGTAAATCCACATTAATGAATTCTTTGACTAAAGCAGATGTGTTTGCAGAAGATAAGTTGTTTGCCACTCTGGATACCACAGTTAGAAAAGTAGTTGTTAAAAACATGCCTTTTTTACTAACAGATACCGTAGGGTTTATAAGAAAGCTTCCTACTCAATTAATTGATTCGTTCAAGAGTACTTTAACCGAAATTACAGAAGCAGATTTACTTATACACGTTATTGACATTTCACATCCAAACTATCAAGATCACATTAACTCTGTGAATTTTATTTTAAGTGAGATTGAGGCTCACGAAAAGCCCATATTGATGGTGTTTAATAAAACAGATAAATTTCTCAATGATAATGAAATGATTAAAGATGAGTTTGATATTGAATATGAAGATAAAAGTTTAGACAAGACAAAATTAGTTTTGTCTAAAGAGTATAATAATAGAGCTTATTTTATTTCTGCTTTGAATAAGACAGATATTAATAAATTAAAAGATGAATTATATAAAAAAGTTAGAAAAATTCATGTTACCAGATTTCCTTATAATGCCTTTTTATATCCTGATATTAATTGAAGATCAATATTAAGACCAACTCCCAAAACTTCTCTTATCTGTATTCTTTTAATTTCATTGTCATCATAAACAAACTGGAATACTAGATTGGTTGATATAAATTTATTTACTTTCATTGTAACATTAAGCGTGTAATCAAAATCAATATTTTTTGGTTTGTCTAAATAATCTGAATATAAGCTTAATCTATTTTCTAATGTAATGTTCTCATAAATTTCCGTTTTATAAAAAGACCTGACTGAGGCACCAAGTTCAAACCTACTATTTCCATTTTGTTTAACTCCAAAATAAGATTGATTATCGTTTAAATTTTCCGTAAAGAATCTATTTACTAAAATGAGTTTTCCTGTCATTGGAGCAACATTAACCCAAAAGTTCTGATCTTTTTTCCAGTATAATCCTATTCCAAGTTGAGTTGTTGCTGGCGAAAAAAATCTTGATTTTTCTGTTCGTATATTATTTCCATTAGTATCTTTCCCAAATCTGTATCCTTTAGCAAATTGAGTTTGAAAATTGAAAAAACTGGAGTAACTCCACTTTCCAATTAAATCGTTATTAAATTTTTTACCAACTACAGAATTGATTTCTACTCTGTCATCGGTTTTTTTTAAAAAATCACTACCGCTTATTTTGTTTAATCCAAAAGCACCAAGAATTTTAGTGTCCCAAGCCCAGCCGTTATCAAAGTAGTTTAAGTTATAGTTAATTTTTAAAGTTCCAGACACGCTACTTTGTCCACCAGATGTCCAATTGCTAAAACTAGATTGATTAATTAAAAAAATGGCATTCCCGTTAGTTTTCCAATTGGTTTTTACTTTTAGCGTATCAAGAGTTTCTTGGGAAACCAAAATTGAGCAAAAAAGTAAAGCGGCAAAATTTAATAGTGGTTTCAAAAAAATTAAGTTAAAGATTTTCTAAATATCGGCACAGACGAACATGCCTCACCAAACATTATTTTTTTAGCAATGGGTTGTAACCTGTCAATTAAAAATGAATAAGATGCTTTAGGAATAGATTTTTTTGAACACCCTTTAATAATTATAGATTTATCTTTAAAATCTGTTAAATCTAATTTATCAATTGTTTTTTTAACAATGATATGCTCCATAATTTCTAAAGAACCTATAAAATTTTCTATTTCGAGTTCTTTTAAAGATTTTGATACGAGCATAAATGCCCAATCTGGGATAATTGCATTATTTGAGCATTGAATAGAAACGTGTTTACCTAAATATTGATTCCAATTATGACTTTTAACTAGCTCCCTAAAATCTTTTTCAATTAAAATTAAATCATTTTTAAGCCAGATTTTAATATCGAAAATTACTCTGGGGGTTTTGGGAATAAGCGAGTCTAAGTCAATAGTTTTAAGAGAACTATTTTCAACTTTATTTACAATTTCTTTTTTCATTTATAAAAAACCTAATTCTAATTTAGCTTCTTCACTCATTAAATCCTTAGTCCATGCTGGTTCAAATGTTAATTCAACTTTAGCATTATTGACCTCACTTATTGACTTAACTTTTTCTTCTACTTCTAAAGGCATAGACTCAGCTACTGGACAATTTGGAGTAGTCAATGTCATTATTACTTTCACATCATTATCTTCATTCACAAAAACGTCATATATTAATCCAAGTTCATAAATATCAACCGGTATTTCAGGGTCATATATTGTTTTAAGTACTCTCACTATTTTTTCGCCAAGTTCTTCTGAATTCATTTTAATTTATTTTTTACTGTATGCCAATGCATAATATTTCATTTGTTTAATCATTGATACGAGTCCGTTTGCTCTGGTTGGTGATAGATGTTCTTTCAAACCAATTTGATCAATATAATCAAGGTCAGCTTTTAAAATATCTTCAGGTGTTTGATTCGAAAAAACTCTTAAAAGAATTGCCGCCATTCCTTTTGTTATTATTGCTTCGCTATCAGCAGTGTATATAATTTTATCATGTTTAAGTTCTGCATACAACCAAAGTTTACTTTGACACCCATCAATTAAATTTGAATCTATCTTATTAGTTGGTTTAATCAAATCGATGGACTTTCCAAGATCAATCATGTACTCATATTTCTGCATCCAATCCTCAAAAAGAGAAAATTCTTCTACAATTATATCTTGGATTTCTTTAATTTTCATAAATAATTATGTGTAATAAATATACAAATTAGCTCAACATAGAAATTGCTTGCTTCAAAGAATTATAAAGCTTGTCAATTTCTTTTTTTGTATTGTAAAATGCTAATGAAACTCTAACAGTTCCAGGAATTTCAAAATGATCCATTATGGGTTGTGCACAATGTTGACCTGTTCTTACTGCAATTCCGAATTTATCTAATAGGGTTCCAATATCGTAGGCATGTATCCCCTCAACGTTAAAGGAAATTACACTGGTTTTATTTTCGTTATCCCCGTATATTTTTAATCCAGAAATGGTCTTTAGCTTTTTAGTGGCATATTTTAAAAGGGAAGATTCATACAAATTGATATTATCAAAACCTAAAGAGTTCAAATAGTCAAGGGCCACACCAAAAGCAATTGCACCTGAAACATTTGGAGTGCCAGCTTCAAATTTGTGTGGTAGATCTGCATAAGTTGTTTTATCAAATGTAACATCAGAAATCATTTCGCCACCACCTTGATAAGGAGGCATTTTATTTAGCCATTTTTCTTTCCCAAAAAGTATACCCACTCCAGTAGGTCCACATAATTTGTGAGCAGATGTAGTATAAAAATCTACATCTAGTTCTTGAAAATCAGCTTTAAAATGTGAAGCTGCTTGTGCACCATCAATTAAAACAGCTGCTTTAACTTTATGAGCCTTTTCAATAATTTCTTTAATTGGATTAATAGTTCCTAAAGCGTTTGAAACATGATTAACGAATACGAGTTTTGTGTTTTTATTTAAGATTGAGTCGTAAACCTCCATATTTAGTTCACCTTGTTTATTAATTGGAATAACTTTAATTTTCGCACCATTTTTTTCTGCCATCATTTGCCAAGGGACAATATTTGAATGGTGTTCGAGACCAGAAATTATGATTTCATCATTTTTATTTAATAGATCTTTAAAACCATTAGCAACTATGTTAATTGAATGAGTTGTGCCGGATGTAAAAATAATTTCATGTGAATTTTTTACATTAAAATGTTTTTGAATTTTTGTTCTTGCACCCTCATAGGCATCCGTAGCTTCTTGACTTACAGTATGCACTCCTCTGTGTATATTAGAATTATAATTTTTATAATAGTCAACAATTGAGTCAATAACTATATTTGGCTTTTGAGAGGTAGCAGCATTGTCAAAGTAAACAAAATCATTTCCATTTACTTTTCTTTTAAGTATTGGGAAATCTTCCCTTATTTTATTAATATCTAGAGCCATTTTTATAAATCAAAGCCTAAACTTACACCAAGTTTTTTAGCAATTATTTTTTTTACTTTATATTTTAATTCGGGGATGTTTACACTTTCAAGAACGTTGTTTGCAAAAGCATATGTCAATAAAGCTTTAGCCTCTTTTTTAGGAATCCCCCGAGCTCTTAGATAAAATAACGCATCTTGATCTAGCTGACCAATTGTGCAGCCATGAGAACATTTTACATCATCAGCAAAAATTTCTAACTGAGGCTTTGAATTAATTGTAGATTTATCATCAAGAAGTATATTGTTGTTTTGTTGAAAAGCATTTGTTTTTTGAGCAATTTTATCCACAATAATTTTTCCATTAAAAACTCCAGTTGATTTTCCAGAATAAATTCCCTTATAATCTTGATGACTCTCACAATTTGGATTTGCGTGATGTACTAAAGTATGGTGATCCACAAATTGATCGAAGTCAATTATGGTCACACCTTTCATCGTTGAGTTTATTGATTTGTCATTTTGAAAAAAATTCAAATTATTTCTAATTAACTTTCCTCCAAACGAAAATGTGTGAACTTTCACATCACTATCTCTTTTTTGGGAAATATAAGTGTTATCAATCAGGCTAGAAGTGACAACATCATTTTGAATTTTGTAGTAATCAATCTTAGAATTTTTTTCAGAGAAAATTTCAGTGACGGAATTTGTAAAAACAGGATTATCAGTAAGGCTTTGATGACTTTCAATGATTTCAACTTCAGAGCTTTCTTCAACTACTATTAAGTTTCTAGGTTGAAGCATAAGCGCCGCTTCATTTCCTGTAGCGAAATGAATGATTTCAACAGGTTTTTCAAGAACAGTATTTTTAGGCACGTGAATATAGGCTCCTTCTTTAGAAAAAGCTGTATTTAAAGACGTTAAAGAGTCTTCGGAATTTGCGGTTTTATTAAAATATTTTTTAATTATTTTGGAATATTTTGGCTTATTTAAAGCAGCAGACATTATACATATATCCAAACCATCATGACTTGTTTGTGAAAGAAATGGATCAAAAAACCCATCAACAATAACAATTTTGTAGGATTCTATATTATCAATAAAATAATCCTTAATATTTTTAAAATCAAGAACATTTTTCTTTTTCGAAAAAACAGTATAGTCTTCTTTAATTACTCTATTTAGTGAAGTGTATTTCCAATTTTCTAACTTTCTAGTAGGGAATCCAAGTTCTTCGAATTTTTTAATTGCATTAGTCCTAATACCGTGAATTGGAGAATTAATGTCGTTGTCTAATTCAAAAGCTAAAAATGATGATATTAGTTTTTCTGATAATTGCATATGTTAAGTTATTTTATCCAATCGTAACCTTTTTCTTCAAGTTCATGTGCAAGCTGTTTATCACCAGATTTTACAATTTTACCGTCGTGTAAAACATGAACATAATCAGGAATTATATAATCTAGAAGTCTTTGGTAATGAGTTATAACAATCACTGCATTATTTTTATTTTTCAATTTATTAACTCCATTAGCTACAATCTTTAAGGCATCAATATCGAGTCCAGAATCAGTTTCATCTAAAATAGATAAGCTAGGCTCTAACATCGCCATTTGAAAAATTTCGTTTCTTTTCTTTTCCCCACCTGAGAAACCTTCATTAAGTGATCTTGACAAAAATTTAGAATCTATATCAAGTAATTCAGCTTTTTCTCTAATTTTTTTAAGCATTACGCTTGCTGACATTTCTTTCTCTCCTCTGGCTTTTAAATTAGAGTTTATCGAGGTTTTTATAAAATTAGTAACTGTAATTCCAGGGATTTCTATTGGATATTGAAATGATAAGAAAATTCCTCTGTGAGCTCTTTCTTCAGGCGCAAGTTCAACAATGTTTTCTCCTCTAAATAGGATGTCACCTTTGTCTATTTCGTAAGATTCATTACCAGCTATGGCTGAAGAGAGTGTACTTTTACCTGAACCATTAGGTCCCATTATAGCGTGTACTTCTCCGGCTTTGACATCTAAATTTATTCCGTTTAAAATTGATTTTCCCTCAATACTTACATGTAAATTGTCTATTGATAACATTTTTTTATTTTATAATTAACCTACAGATCCTTCTAAAGAAATTTCTAATAATTTCTGCGCCTCAACGGCAAATTCCATTGGGAGTTTGTTTAAAACCTCTTTACTAAACCCATTAACAATTAAAGCAATTGCCTTTTCAGTATCGATACCACGTTGATTACAGTAGAATATTTGGTCTTCACCAATTTTACTGGTAGAAGCCTCGTGTTCAACCATGGCAGAATTATTTTTTGCTTCAATGTATGGAAATGTATGCGCACCACATTTATTACCCATCAGTAACGAGTCACATTGAGAAAAGTTTCTAGCATTTTCAGCTTTTGCATTTACTTGAACAAGGCCCCTGTAACTATTTTGGGATTTTCCAGCTGAAATTCCTTTAGAAATTATCGTGCTTTTAGTGTTTTTACCAATATGAATCATTTTGGTACCCGTATCAGCTTGTTGATAGTTGTTTGTAACAGCAATTGAATAAAACTCCCCAATACTATTATCACCTTTTAAAATACATGAAGGATATTTCCATGTAACAGCAGATCCAGTTTCGACTTGTGTCCAAGAAATTTTGGAATTTTTATGACAAATTCCCCTTTTAGTTACAAAATTATAAACACCGCCTTTTCCATTTTTATTTCCAGGAAACCAGTTTTGAACTGTTGAGTATTTAATCTCAGCATCGTCTAAAGCTATCAATTCAACCACAGCAGCATGTAATTGATTTTCGTCCCTTGATGGAGCAGTACACCCTTCTAAATAACTAACATAACTGTCCCTGTCTGCAATCACTAAAGTTCTTTCAAATTGACCTGTACCCGCTTGATTAATTCTAAAATAAGTAGACAATTCCATAGGACATTTTACACCTTTTGGTATGTAACAAAAAGATCCGTCTGAAAATACAGCCGAATTTAAGGCACTATAAAAGTTGTCCTTGGGAGGAATAACTGTACCTATATATTTTTTTACTAGCTCAGGATATTCCCTTATTGCCTCAGAAATAGAACAAAAAATAATTCCTTTTTCAGAAAGAGTTTTCTTAAATGTGGTAGCTACAGAAACTGAATCAACAACTATATCTACTGCGACTCCTGCTAATTTTTTTTGTTCATCAATAGAAATACCAAGTTTGTCAAAAGTTTTCAATAGTTCTGGATCAACTTCATCAAGACTTTCGTATTTATCTTTAGATTTTGGTGCAGAATAATATGATATTTTTTGAAAATCAGGTTTCGCATATTTAACATTGGCCCAATTAGGTTCTTCCATTTTTTTCCATGCTCTGTAAGCAGAAAGCCTCCATTCTGTCATCCAATTAGGTTCCTCTTTTCTTTCAGAAATAGCTCTAACAATATTTTCATTTAAACCCTTTGGGAAAGTGTCTGCTTCAATATCGGTAACAAAACCGTAAGCATACTCTTGAGTTTCTAATTCTTTTTTTAATTCTTCTTCCGTGTAAGCCATATTTAATTTTTATAATGAAAAACTTTCTCCACACCCACATGTTCTACTGGCATTAGGATTATTAAAAACAAATCCTTTACCATTTAGGCCTCCTGAATACTCTAAGGTAGTTCCTATTAAATACAAAAAGCTTTTATCATCAACAATTATCTTAATACCATTATCTTCAAAAACTTTGTCTTCTGAGCTAGCAAGTTTGTCAAACTTGAGATCATAAGAAAGTCCAGAGCACCCTCCGCTCTTAACACCGACCCTCACATAATCAGATATACTATCAAATCCATCTGCTTGCATTAGTTTTTTGACCTCTGATTTTGCATGTTCAGATACTTTTATCATAATAGTTTAATCAAATATTGTGCAAATATAAGTCATTTGTGATTCTTTAACATATAGAGTGATTAAATAGTTATATTTTAGAACCAAACTAAATTATATGGGATAGTAATACAATTAATTTATATTTGAAAAAAAATAAATTGAGTCAACAAAAAAATAAAATAAAATTTACTAAACTTTCGGATTTAGGTGAATTCGAAGTAATTAATCATATTACAAGAGACTTTAAACTAAAAAACCAATCTTCCATAGTAGGAATTGGTGATGATGCTGCATTAATGGACTTTGGGAAAAAACAAGTTCTGATTTCTAGTGATATGTTAGTTGAGGGGGTTCACTTTAACTTAAGTTACGTCCCATTAAAACATTTAGGATATAAAGCAGTTGTTTCTAATCTTTCAGACATCTATTCAATGAACGGATTATGCACGCAAATAACTGTAAATATTGCTGTATCTAACAGATTTAATTTAGAATCTTTGGATGAGCTGTATTTTGGTATTAATGCAGCCTGTAAAAAATTTAATGTTGACTTGGTAGGGGGTGACACAACTAGTTCAAATAAAGGATTGATTATTAGTATTTCTGCTTTGGGGTCTATTAATTCTAATTCAATTGTAAAAAGGTCAGGGGCTAAGTTAAATGATTTAATAGTAGTTAGCGGAGATTTGGGTAGTGCATATATGGGACTTCAAGTTTTGGAGAGAGAAAAAGAAGTTTTTAAGGTTAATCCAGGAAATCAGCCAGATTTATCAAAATACAAATATTTGATACAAAGACAATTAAAACCCGAAGCAAGAAAAGACATCATTGACTTCTTTAATGAAATAAATCTTAGCCCTAGCTCAATGATTGATATTAGTGACGGGCTATCTTCTGAAATAAAACATATTTGTAAGATGTCCAATGTTGGATGTGATATTTACGAGGATAAAATCCCTATGAGCGACGAATTATTGTCTGCCTGTGAGGAATTTAACCTTAATTCAACAACTGTAGCCTTAAGTGGTGGAGAAGATTATGAATTATTATTCACTATAAACCAAAAAGATTTTGATAAGGTTAAAAACAGCTCTGATTTATCCGTTATAGGGCATATTAGTGATACTAAAAATGGTGTTAATTTAGTGACAAAAGCAAATCAAAAAATACCAATCACTTCTCAAGGCTGGAATTCATTTTGAATTCATAAGTGATTCGATTTCTTCAATTTCAATTGGTATATTATTCATTAAATTAATAGGATCTCCATTTTTTTGTACTACTACATCATCCTCTAGTCTAATGCCAAATCCTTCTTTTTTTATATAAATCCCGGGTTCAACTGTAAAAACATTATTAGCTTGAACAGGAAGGTTTATATTTCCGTAATCATGAGTGTCTAAACCTAAGTGATGTGAAGTCCCGTGGGTGAAATATTTTTTAAAGGCAGGATTTGATTTTGTTTGATTTTGAATATCATGTTTGTCAAGTAATCCCAGGTTAAGTAATTCTGAGGTCATTATTTTACCAACTTCTAAGTGGTGTTCTTTCCACAAAATCCCTGGTTTTAATAATTTAGTTGCCTCTTTTTTAACTTTCAAAACTGATTTATAAACTTCTTTTTGTCTTTTCGAAAATTTTCCAGAAACTGGAATTGTTCTAGTCATATCGCTTGAATAGTTTGCATATTCTGCACCAACATCTAACAAAATTACATCTCCTTCTTTACATTGATTATTATTTTGAATATAATGTAGAATATTGGAATTTTTTCCAGACGCAATAATTGGTTGATAAGCAAATTTTCGAGACCTATTTTTTAAAAATTCGTGAGCAAATTCTGCTTCAATTTCATACTCCCAAACACCTGGCTTGATAAAATTGAGAATTCGTCTAAAACCTTTTTCTGTAATGTCACAAGCCTTTTTTATTAAATCAATTTCAATTGAACTTTTTACTGCTCTTATCTGCTGCAAAATGGGATTACTTCTTTCAATATTTTTATTTGGAAATTTATTTTGAATCCATTGATTAAATCTAGCTTCTCTTGTTTCGGTGACTACTTTTGCTCTGTAATGCTCATTAGTATTTATGTAGAAATTTTCCACTGAAGGCAATGTTTTTTTAACTATTTTTTCTAAGTCATTTAACCACTTTACATTTTCTATTCCAGAAAAGTCGAAAGCTTTTTTTTCGTTCAATTTTTCCCCCTCCCAATGAGTTAATGTTTCGTTTGGTTTTATTAAAAATAATATTTCTTGGTTGTTTGAATTGCCATCGCTTTTAAAAAGCATTAATACACTTTCTTCTTGATCAATCCCAGAAAGGTAAAAAAGATCTCTGTGTTGTTCAAAAGGCAGTGTGGTGTCTGCACTTACTGGATACAAATCATTTGAATTAAAAAAAGCAACACTATTTGGCTTCATTTTTTCAAAAAATTTTTTTCGATTGTCAATAAATAATGATTTGTTGATTTTGGAATATTTCATTTTAAAATCCTATTAAAATTCAAAAATAGTATATTTAATTAATCAAAATTACCCTTATGAATAAGTTACTAAAGTTTTTTATTATAATTTTTCCTTTTACTGTTTTATCTCAATCAATCACAACATCAAATGATGTTCTTAAGGGTCTAGATTTTCAAAACAAATTAATTGATAAGTCAATCATAAAAAAGATAAAATTTGAAAACATAGGCCCTAGCATAATGAGTGGAAGAGTTTCCGATATAGAGGTAAACCCTAAAAATTCAAACGAATTTTATGTAGCATATGCCTCTGGTGGACTTTGGCATACTACAAATAATGGCAACACATTTAAATCCGTGTTTGATAATGCCAATACTCAAAATATTGGAGATTTTGACGTAGACTGGCTGAATAGAATTTTAATCGTTGGTACTGGAGAAAACAATTCCTCAAGATCTTCATATGCAGGAATTGGTATTTTAAAATCTATTGATAATGGTAAAAATTGGATTAATATTGGACTTACAGATTCTCATCACATTGGAAAAGTAAGAATTAACCCTCAAAATAGTAAAGAAATAGTTGTTGGGGTAATTGGACATTTGTACACCAAAAATTCTCAAAGAGGAATTTTCAAAACAAATGATGGAGGGAAAACTTGGAATAAAACTCTTTTTATTGACAATGAAACGGGTATTATTGATTTAGATATTGACCCTAATAATTTTAATATTCAATTTGCAAGCTCATGGCAAAGGGATCGAACCCCTTGGAATTTTAACGGAAATGGTGACAAATCAGGAATCTATAAATCTATGGATGGAGGAGAAAATTGGACATTAATCACCAACGTGGGAAGTGGTTTTCCCAAACATGAAGGCGTTGGAAGGATTGGTGTCTCTGTATTTGACGAAAATATTATTTATGCGATTATTGATAATCAATCAAGAAGACCAAAAGAAAAAATCAAATCAAAACAAAAAGGTTTTGATAAAATGATTTTCGAAAACTTGTCCTTGAACGAATTTGAAGATTTGAATGATTTAGATTTAAACCAGTTTTTGAAAGCTAATGGATTTCCAAAAAAATATGATGCAAAAAAAGTAAAAGAATTAGTTGAGTCTAGAGAAATATTACCAATCGATTTAAAACTTTTTTTGGAGGATGCTAATACAGTTATGTTTGAAACTCCAATAATTGGAGCAGAAGTTTATAGAAGCAATGATGGAGGGGTTAATTGGACAAAGAAAAACGATGATTATCTTGGAAGCCTATACAATACTTATGGGTACTATTTTGGAAGAATCCATGTATCACCGTTCAATAAAGACCACATATACATTTATGGTGTTCCAATTTTAAAGTCGACAGACGGGGGAGTCAGTTATAAGTCGATTGATTATGAAAATGTTCATGTTGATCATCATGATTTGTGGATAAACCCAAATGATCCTAATCACTTGATAAATGGAAATGATGGAGGAGTTAATTTAAGTTATGATGGAGGTGAGAACTGGTTTAAATTAAATCAGCCAAGCGTGGGTCAGTTTTATGCTATTAATGTAGACAACAATAAACCATATAATGTGTATGGAGGACTTCAGGATAATGGAGTTTGGATGGCTAAAAATAATTCAAAGGAAAGTTTGAAATGGCATCAAACGGGACAAAATAATTGGAAATCTATAATGGGTGGAGACGGAATGCAAATTCAAATTGATAGACGCGATTCAAATATTATTTACACAGGCTCTCAATTTGGAGTATATTATAGAATAGATAATAATACCAACAAGAGATTCTTTATTAAGCCTAAACATGACTTGGGAGAACAAAAATTAAGATTCAATTGGCAAAGTCCCATACTATTATCTCCTCACAACCAAGACATCTTGTATTTTGGTAGCAATAAATTACATATTTCTTTAAATAAAGGAGATCAATGGTCGTTAAGTTCAAAAGATTTGACCAAAGGCATAAAAAAAGGAAATGTTCCTTATGGAACTTTGACCGCAATAGATGAATCGATATTTAAATTTGGAAAATTGGTTGTTGGATCCGATGACGGCTTAATTAATTTAAGTAATGATGGTGGGAATACATGGAAATTAATTTCTAATCAGTTGCCTCAAAACCTTTGGGTTAGTCGAGTTGTTTTTTCTAAACATAATAATGAAAGAATTTACGCATCCCTAAATGGATACAGATATGACGATTTTAATAGCTATGTTTATGTGAGTAATGATAATGGAAATACTTGGACATCTCTGAGTAAAAACCTACCTATATCTTCAGTTAATGTTATTAAAGAGGACCCAAACTATGAGGAACTACTATATATAGGAACAGACAATGGAAGCTACATGAGTTTTGATTTGGGGATTAATTGGCATCCTTTTGTTGAGGGTTTAAATAAAGTCGCAGTTCATGACATTGTTATTCAGAGGGAAGAAAATGATTTATTGTTAGGTACTCACGGAAGATCTATTTATAAAACAGATTTATCTATTATTTACAATTATTTAGAAAATATTGATAAAAGTAAAAATGGAGTTGTTTTTAAATTAGATGATTTGACTCAATGCTTAAGGTGTGGTTCCAAAAGAAACAGTTGGGATCAATATATTGACAAGAAATTAAAAGTTACAGTATTTTCTAAAGACAAACAAAGCACGAGTGTTGTGTTATTTGAAAATGATATAAAAATATTGGATTTAAAAATCAATCTGGAAGTTGGTTTTCAAGAAATGGAACTGGATACATATTATACTCAAAAAGCTCTGAAATCTATCTTTAATAAAAACAAGAATAAAAAATTAAAGCTAACTGAGAGTGGGAAATATTATTTTAGAAAAGGGAAATATGTGCTCAAAATCGGAGATTATTCAGAATCATTCCAAATTAAATAATTTCTTCTATTTTTGTGTAATCGTAACACTACTTGAGTTAAATTTGTAACACGTAAAACACAAATTTATTTAAATTAAAATGGGCATTAAATTAGATTCCTCTATATTACGTAAAGTAGCAATGGCTCTATCCGGACTGTTTCTAATAATTTTTTTAACTCAACATTTTATAATAAACATAACCTCGGTTTTTAGTTCAGAAATTTTTAATATGTTTTCTCATTTCATGGGGAATAACTTCATAGTACAATTTATAGCTCAACCAATTTTAATTTTTGGAGTTTTATTTCATTTTATCATGGGATTTTATTTGGAGTTGCAAAATAGATCAGCCAGAAATGTTAAATATGTTAAATTTAAAGGTGTAGCAAACTCCTCATGGGTTTCTAGAAATATGATAATTTCAGGCCTTGTTGTTTTAGCCTTTTTAGGACTTCATTTTTATGATTTTTGGATTCCAGAAATGAAATATAAGTATGTAGATATTTTAGCTGAAAATCCTTTTAGATATTATGATGAATTAGTTCACAAATTCAATGATCCTGTCAAGGTAATACTGTATTGTATTTCTTTTTTCTTTTTAGCACTTCATTTATTACATGGTTTTTCATCCTCTTTTAAATCTTTAGGAACAGACAGTAAATATTTTAATTCAATTAATATGATTACTAAAATTTATGCTATTGGAATTCCCTTAGGCTTTTGTTTTATAGCAATTTATCACTTAATTGGAAATTTTGTAACACATTAAAATGAAAAATTTTTTAAATCATTTTCATTTTATTTTTAAGAGGAAAATTATACTAATATGTGTTATTTTATTTTCATTTTACACTAAACTTTTATCTTTGTAAACTATTATTATGAATCGAATAACTTATTCTTTAAATTATAGAAAGCCCAAAGATCAATATAAAGCTAATGATGAATTAACAGTATGTTTGAGATATTTCCACAAGAATAACCCCAAAGGAAAAGGAAAAATTATTAAAAAAAGTACTGGTATTAAATGTAAATTATCAGATTGGGATTCGGACTGGCATAAAAATCCGAATCGTTATCCTATAAAATCTTCTGATAAATTTTCGATAAAAAAAAATAAACTTTTGAATGAAAAAGTAATTAATTTTAAGTCCTTCTTAAAAAAAGATTCACAGGTTGAAGTGAGTAATTCATTTGTACTAAGTTCAAATGAGCCCGACGGACCCTTAGCTCAAAAGTGGACCAACCATAAAAATAATATTCGTTTAGTAAGTCCAGCCAATAAACGTAGTATTGATGTTATCGTAGTTGGAACTGGTTTAGCCGGTGGTTCCGCTTCAGCAACACTTGCAGAACTAGGTTATAACGTAAAGTCCTTTTGTTTTCAGGATTCACCCAGAAGAGCACACTCTATCGCCGCTCAAGGAGGTATCAATGCTGCTAAGAATTATCAAGGGGACGGTGATTCTACTTTTCGACTCTTTTACGATACCGTCAAGGGAGGTGATTACAGATCTCGTGAATCCAACGTTTACAGGTTAGCAGAGGTTTCAGCAAATATTATTGATCAATGTGTCGCTCAAGGTGTTCCTTTTGCTAGAGAATATGGCGGTCTTCTCGATAACAGATCTTTTGGAGGCGTGTTAGTATCAAGGACTTTTTATGCTAAAGGTCAAACGGGCCAACAGCTTTTGCTTGGTGCTTATTCCGCAATGAATCGACAAATTGCTAGAGGTAAAATACAAATGTTTAATAGACATGAAATGTTAGATGTTGTAAAGGTTGATGGTAAAGCCAGAGGAATTATTACTAGGAATCTTATCAACGGAAAAATTGAACGTCATTCTGCTCATGCTGTAGTTATCGCCTCAGGTGGCTATGGGAATTTATTTTTTCTATCAACTAATGCTATGGGCAGTAATGTTACTGCTTCTTGGAAAATACACAAAAAAGGAGCCTTTTTTGCAAATCCGTGTTTTACTCAAATTCACCCTACCTGTATTCCAGTTTCTGGAGATCATCAATCTAAATTGACTCTAATGTCAGAATCTTTAAGAAATGATGGTCGAATTTGGGTTCCAAAAGATAAAAATGATGCCAAAGCTATCCGAGATGGAAAAATTAAACCAACTGAACTTGACGAAAATAAAAGAGATTATTATTTAGAAAGAAGGTATCCTGCTTTTGGAAACCTTGTTCCAAGAGATGTCGCGTCAAGAGCTGCTAAGGAACGGTGTGACGCTGGGTATGGTGTAAATAAAACTGGAGAAGCAGTTTATTTAGACTTTGAGGCTGCAATAATTAGATATGGAAAAGAAAAGGCTCATTTGAAAGGACTTAACGAGAATGATATTGAATTAGTTAAGGATTTGGGTAGAGAGGTTATCAAATCTAAATATGGGAATTTATTTCAGATGTATGAAAAAATTGTTGATCAAAACCCATATTTTACTCCCATGATGATATATCCTGCTGTTCACTATACAATGGGGGGAGTTTGGGTTGATTATAATCTGATGACTACCATTCCTGGTTGTTTTGCTATTGGAGAAGCTAATTTTTCCGACCATGGAGCCAATAGACTAGGAGCATCTGCACTGATGCAAGGTTTAGCTGATGGATACTTTGTTCTCCCATATACTATTGGAAATTATTTAGCAGATGATATTAGAACAGGACCGATTTCTACCGATCTTCCAGAATTTAATGAAGCTGAAGAATCCGTTAAAATAAAAATTAACACTCTATTAAAAAATAATGGATCAAAGACTGTCGATTACTTCCACAAAATTTTAGGTAAAATAATTTGGAATAAATGTGGAATGTCACGAAATAAAAAAGAATTAAAAGAAGCTATCGTTGAAATAAAAAAATTAAGAGAGGAATTTTACAAAAATGTATTTGTTCCTGGTATAAACGAATCTTTCAATGAACCATTAGCAAAAGCATTGAGAGTTGCAGACTTTTTAGAGCTTGGTGAGCTTTTTGCAAAAGATGCTTTAGAAAGAACCGAATCTTGTGGAGGACATTTTAGAGAAGAATCTCAGACACCAGAAGGTGAAGCCATGCGCGACGATAAAAATTTTACTTTTGTTTCTGCTTGGGAATTCAAAGGTTCACCCAGCGAAGCTAAACTTCATAAAGAAAAATTATCATATGATAATATTGAATTAAAAACCAGATCATACAAATAGCAATGAAATTGAAATTAAAAATTTGGCGTCAAAAAAATTCAGATTCTATAGGTAAAATGGTTACCTATGAAATTGAAAATATTTCTCCAGACATGTCTTTTTTAGAAATGATGGATGTTCTTAACGAAGAATTAATGTCGAAGGGAGTTGACCCTGTAGCCTTTGATCATGATTGTAGAGAAGGAATTTGTGGATCTTGTTCAATGTTTATCAACGGAGAAGCTCATGGACCAGACCGATATGTAACTACGTGCCAATTACACATGAGAAAATTTAAAGATGGAGATACCATTTATATTGAACCTTTTAGGGCAAAAACTTTTCCTGTAATTAAAGATTTGGTTGTTGATAGAACCTCTTTTGACAGGATTCAGCATTCTGGAGGATATATTTCTGTAAACACATCAGGAAATACTCAAGATGCTAATGCCATCCCTATTGAAAAAGTCAATGCAGATAAAGCATTTGATGCGGCTACTTGTATTGGATGTGGAGCATGTGTGGCGACTTGTAAAAACTCAAGTGCAATGCTATTTGTTTCAGCAAAAGTTTCTCAATTTGCATTATTGCCCCAAGGTGAGGTTGAAGCCACTGACAGAGTTTTAAACATGGTCAAACAAATGGATGAAGAGGGTTTTGGAAATTGCACTAATACAGGTGCTTGTGAAGTAGAGTGTCCAAAAGGAATATCTTTAGATAATATTGCCAGAATGAATAGAGAATTGTTAAAGGCTCAGTTTAAAAAATAGTTTTAAGTCAATCTATTTTTCAAGAATCAAAAACTTATCATCCATCACATTTCCAGTTAAGATTAGTTTTCCCAATGTAGCAGCCACACTAGATCCAGACATTAAATTACCTTTTTCAATATAAATTTGTTCGATATTATATTGCCCTTTTTTTTCATAATCAATTTTAATAAGCTCGGAGGGAGATATTTTTGTAATGCCACTTGAGTATAAATTAAAATATAACAAACTAGGATGAGCTCCTATCCAAAGATTGTTTTCAGAATCAAACTCAATATTATCAACTCCAGTGTTACAATAGATATCCTCAATAAAGGTTAGGGAATTATCAATATTTTTCTTAAAAACTTTTACTAAAAATTTTCTAACAGAGGCTACAAAAATTAAATTTCTTTCAGAATCAAAGTTTATACCATTTGCAAATGCAATGTTATTGGCAACTTTTTTAAAATTGTTACCATCAAAGTAAACTACATTTGAAAGAGATAAGCCTAAATAATCTTCAAATAGTCTATTCAATCCGTCCATATACTTATGATCATTAGTAAAATAAAATTTATTTTCATTAATTAATACAATATCATTTGGACTAAATATTAATTTATGTTTTAATGTTTTTTTATGTATTAGTTCTGTTCCAATGAGATGAAAAATTTCTATAAATTCTCCGTTTGAAGTGTGATTGATTGCTGCTATTACATGTAAACTATCTTTTTTAAAAATCGATATTCCGTGTGGAGCAAAGGGAGTTTTAAAATTTTTAGTAAGATTAATCAAATCATATTTTTTATTCTTAAGATTTAAAAAATATAAATTCCCGTATTCCTGTTTAAAATTTGGAAAACTTTTCCTGTCTGTTGAGGAAATTATGGCAAAACTATCTATTTTACTTATCGTGATATCTTCAGCCCCTTTCAATTTGATTTCTTTTAATACTTGACCGTCAAATTTATTGTCAATGGTTTTGAAAAATCCTGTACTCCAAAATGTATAAATGATAAATGATAATAGTGATAATATTGAAAAGGTAAATAAAGATTTAAAACTTTTATTCATCTTCAAGGATTATTTTTTCTTCCAAAATCCAATTTGCTCTAACAATAATTTTTTCATCATAATGATATATTTTCTCAGGGAAAACTTTATTTAAAAAATTACCCGTATCCCACTTTTCATTATTATTTTCATCAAAAATTATCTTTAAATAATATTGTGCCGGATTTAAATTTTCAAAAATACAGGCATCTAAATTGGATTTCAATATTTTTTCTCTTACTACTTTTTCTTCAAAATCCGTTAATTGAACTATAATAGGATAGCTTTTTTGATTTTGAATTGCCAGCTTAAGTACTCCATAGTCAGACCTACTTTTAGTAGAGAAATCATAAGAAAGGGTGTCGTTTACAGATCCCAGGAAATCTTTTAATGCATTAGGAAGTAATAATAATTTGTAGTCATCATTAGGAAGCAGTTCAAAATTAAAAACTACGTCAAAATTATTTTCATCAATTTTAGTTTCAAAAGGAATTGAAATAGAGTCTTTATTCAAAATAGAAATTTGATTATTTTCAATTTTTTGAATAGGGATGTTGCTAAATAATTTAAATGTTTCATTTAAGTCTATAGAACCATTATTTGATGAAGTTATTATTAATGAATCTTTTTCTTTTTCTTTAAAATATACAGTATGTAATTCATTTTTAGTTTTACTCTTTACAACAAATCTTAGCGAATCATATTTTATATTACTGAACCAATAATTTAAAGTATCTGTTTCCTTACTTTTAGTTAAGATTGATTTAAAAGGACTTTGGAAACTATCAATCAGTTCAATCTTAACATCCTGGTATTTTCCTTTAAAACCAAATGCAATATTATTATTACTTTGAATAAAAGGCTTAAAACTTTTAAAAATAATTTCCTCCTTAAAAATCTCTAGATTAATTTCTTTGTCGTAGGGAATTTCGATAAAATTTTTCATAAACCCTATCTCTTCAAAATCAGGATTAAACTTATAGTCATTATTTGAATCATTTAGACCTATCAATAAGTACTTTCCTTTTTTTAAGTTACTAATTTCAAAATAAGTACTATCTAACGTGCTTCCAACATAAGTTGGAATTGAATTATATATAATTGAGTCAGAAAAATTTTCAACAAAAGGATAAAGAAGAATACTGATGAATTTTTCATCCTCTCTTTTAAAAGAATTTTTAATATTTCCAGATATTTTTAAAGAATCTATATAATTCCCTGTAGAAAAAACGTATTTAAAAAAAGGCAATACATTACCTTCATTATTGTCGATCACACTTTGTCCAAAATTGAAAACATATGTTTGTTGTCTGGGTAAAGTGTCATTAATATCTATTTGAATGTATTTTGATGCTCCAGATTGAGGAGAAATTGAATATAATGATTTTTCAATTGGAGGAGAAACTACTAATTGTTTCCTGTAATCTCCCAATTTTATATATTCATCAAAAAATAAACGAATTCTTTTTTCGTCGAAATTAATTGAATTTTCTTTTGGGTTGGCATTAACTAAAACTGGTGGAGATTCATCTTTGGGGCCACCCTCGGGGAAACCTCTTTTTGCACAATGTGTAAAAATTACACAAAAACACAAAAAAAATATAATTTTAGCGTAGTTCATAAATTATCTTGACCTAATGCAAATTAATAATTATTTTGACCTATTTCTATTAAAATGTAATAAATAGAATATATTAAAATATAACTACTATTTTTGTTCCCATGTCTCAAGAAGAAAAATTTAAAAAAGTTATTTCTCACGCTAAAGAGTATGGGTTTGTTTTTCAGTCTAGTGAAATTTATGATGGATTAAGTGCCGTTTATGATTATGGTCAAAATGGTATAGAACTTAAAAACAATATTAAGGCATATTGGTGGAAAGCAATGGTTCAATTAAATGAAAATATTGTTGGTTTAGATTCTGCAATTTTAATGCATCCTAAAGTCTGGAAAGCCTCAGGCCATATTGATGCTTTTAATGATCCCTTGATTGACAATAAAGACTCAAAAAAAAGGTACAGAGCAGATGTGCTGATTGAAGATTATATTGCTAAAATTGAATCTAAAGTTCAAAAAGAAATATTGAAAGCAAAAAAGAGATTTGGTGATAAATTTGATAAAAATGAGTTTTTATCAACCAACAATAGAGTTGTTCAATATCAAGACAAAATTAAGTCCATTCATTTATCTTTTTCTAATGCACTTGAGAAAGATGACTTGTTGGCCTTAAAAAAAATAATTGATGATTTAGAAATAGCTTGTCCTGTTTCAGGATCTAAAAACTGGACGGAAATCAAACAATTTAATTTAATGTTTGGAACAAAGTTAGGTGCCTCATCTGATTCGTCTATGGATCTTTATTTGCGACCAGAAACAGCTCAAGGAATTTTTGTAAATTTTTTAAATGTTCAAAAAACTAGTAGATTAAAAATACCATTTGGAATTGCTCAAATTGGTAAAGCTTTTCGAAATGAAATTGTTGCCAGACAATTCATTTTCAGAATGAGAGAGTTTGAACAAATGGAAATGCAATTTTTCATAAAACCTGGCGCGCAAAAAGAATGGTATGAAAAATGGAAAGAGAAAAGAATGAAATGGCATTTATCTTTGGGTATTGGAAAAGAAAATTATAGGTTTCACGATCATGAAAAATTAGCTCACTACGCAGACGCGGCATGTGACATAGAGTTTAATTTTCCTTTCGGATTTAAAGAACTTGAGGGAATTCACTCAAGAACTGATTTTGATTTAGCTAGTCACGAAAAATTTTCTTCAAAAAAACTAAGATATTATGACACTCAGAATAACGAGAGCTACATTCCATATGTTTTAGAAACTTCAATTGGTGTGGATAGGATGTTTTTAGCAGTTTTTTCCAATTCTCTATGTGAAGAAAAACTAGAGGATAATTCAACGAGAATTGTACTTAAACTACCACCAATTTTAGCACCAATTAAAGTAGCAGTTTTGCCATTAATTAAAAAAGATGGGTTGCCTAAAGTTGCAAGAGAGCTTTTAGATAAATTAAAGCTAAAGTGTTCTGTGAGTTATGATGAAAAAGATGCTATTGGAAGAAGATACAGAAGACAAGATGCGTTAGGGACGCCTTTGTGTATAACAATTGATCATCAATCTAAAGATGATAATACTTTTACTTTAAGAGACAGAGATTCTATGACTCAAGTTAGATTAAATGAGAAAGAGTTAATAAAGGAAATCGAATCCAAGTTACTCGTTAAATTTTAATGAAAATTTTCTCCTACAATGTTAATGGAATAAGAGCAGCTGTTAAAAAAGGCTTTGTAGAGTGGTTAAATGAAAATAGTCCTGACATTATATGTCTTCAAGAAATTAAAGCTAATAAGGAACAGTTAGATTTAAAATTATTCGAAAAAATAGGGTATAAATATAATTATTGGTTTTCAGCCCAAAAAAAAGGATACAGTGGTGTGGCTATACTTTCAAAACAAAGACCTATTAAAGTAAATTATGGGACTGGAATTGAATATATGGACTTTGAGGGTAGAAATTTAAGAATAGATTTCGAAAAATTTTCTGTAATGAGTTTGTACTTACCTTCGGGAACTAATATTAAAAGACTAGGTTATAAATTTAAATACATGGAAGAATTTCATAATTATATTGTGGAATTAAAAAAATCATATCCTAACTTAATAATTTGTGGGGACTATAATATATGTCATGAATCTATAGATATTCATGATCCAATCAGAAATGCTAAAGTTTCTGGTTTTTTACCTGAAGAAAGACTATGGATAACTAATTTTATTAATTCAGGATTTGTAGATTCCTTTAGATATTTAAATCCAGATCCTAATCAATATAGTTGGTGGAGTTACAGAGCAAATTCTAGGTTAAACAATAAGGGCTGGAGGATTGATTACAACATGGTTAGTAGTGCCTTAAAGTCTAAAATCAAGTCTTCTTACATACTTAACCAGGCTTTTCATTCAGATCATTGCCCAATCGCTGTAGAATTAAAATTATAAAACATGAAATACACCTATTTGCCAAATACAAAAATTAAAGTTAGTAAGATTTGTTTGGGGACAATGACCTATGGCAATCAAAATAATGTAAAGGAATCAGAAGAACAAATGGATTATGCTTTGGAAAATGGTGTTAATTTTTTTGATACTGCAGAACTTTATCCCGTGCCTGCTAGTGCTGAAAGGTATGCAGATACTGAAAAAATTATTGGTGCTTGGATGAAAAAAAAATCTAATAGAGACAAAATCATTCTTGCTACTAAGATTGTAGGCCCCGGAGACTATACTAAACATATTCGAACAACTGGTTTCAGTGAAAAATCATTATTTGAAGCTGTTGATGGCAGCTTAAAAAGACTTAAAACGGATTACATTGACCTATATCAACTTCATTGGCCTGAAAGATTAACCAATACCTTTGGCCAAAGAGGATACAAATTTAATAAAGATGACAAATGGAAAGATAATTTTGAAGAGGTTTTAAACTCTTTAAAAAAATTAATTGATTTAGGAAAAATTAGACACATAGGATTATCAAATGAAAATCCGTGGGGCGTAATGAAATTTTTAGAGTTATCTAATAAAAATTTACCTAAAATGATTACAATACAAAATCCTTACTCTTTATTGAATAGACTTTTTGAAGTTGGGAACGCAGAAATTTGTTTGAGAGAAAACACAGGACTTCTTGCCTATTCACCACTTGGTTTTGGAGTATTAAGCGGAAAATATTTAAATGGAAAAATTCCAGAGGACAGCAGGCTTAAACTTTTCCCAAACTTAAGTAGATTTGCTGGAGAGCAATCAATGAAAGCAACTGAAAAGTACATGAAAATTTCTCACGAATATGGTATTTCATTGACTCACATTTCTTTGGCTTTTGTTAATTCTCGTTCCTTTGTAACAAGTAATATTATTGGAGCTTCAAAGCTTGAACAATTAAAAGAGAATATTAGTAGTATAAATGTAAATTTAAGTAAAGAGATTTTAGGTGAAATTGAAAAAATACATTCTTTAATACCTAACCCTGCTCCTTAAATAAATTTTTAATGAGCTCTTCAATTTTAGAGTATTGTAGAATTTTAATGTTTTTGGGACTATTAGAAATTTTTGTTGCAGAACTTACTATTAAAAATTTAAATCCAAGTTTTTCTGCTTCATTTATCCTTTGATCGATTTTTGAAATATTTCTAAGCTCACCTGATAATCCAACTTCTGCCGCAAAACAAACTCCTTTCGGAATAGGGATATTAATATTACTAGACAATATTGCTGCAACTACAGCTAAATCTATTGCAGGGTCTTCAATTTTTATTCCCCCCGTTATATTTAAAAACACATCTTTTGTTCCTAAATTGAAGCCAGCTTTCTTCTCAAGAACAGCCAAAAGCATGTTGAGTCTTTTTGAATTAAATCCAGTTGTGCTTCTTTGAGGGGTTCCATAAACAGCTGTACTTACCAAGGCTTGAATTTCGATCATTATTGGTCTAATTCCCTCAATTGTTGCAGAAATAGCATTTCCACTTAAAGGATCTTTATTGTTTGAGATCAGTAACTCACTAGGATTATTAACTTGTTTTAATCCATCGTTTAACATTTCATAAATTCCTATTTCTGCTGTTGATCCAAATCTATTTTTCTTAGATCTTAAAATTCTATAAATATGATTTCTATCTCCTTCAAATTGTAAAACAACATCAACCATATGTTCTAAAATTTTTGGTCCAGCAATACCACCGTCCTTAGTAATGTGACCAACAATAACAAAAGGAAGGTTAGTTTTTTTAGCATATTTTAAGAAATGTGATGTAGATTCTTTAATTTGCGAAACACTTCCGGGGCTATTGTCAATCGCATCAGTTTGCAGAGTTTGAACAGAATCTACAATAACTAATTCAGGGTTTATTAAGTTAATTTCAGTAATAATTTTTTCAACATTTGTTTCATTCAATATGAAACATAATTCTGAGTTAGAATTAATTCTATCTGCTCTTCGCTTAATTTGTTGTTGACTTTCTTCTCCAGTCACATATAAAACTTTAATATTTAATAGCAGAGATATTTGTAATAATAATGTGGACTTTCCAATGCCAGGCTCTCCACCAATTAATACTAAGGATCCAGGAACTATTCCTCCCCCTAAAACTCTATTGAGCTCTGAATCTTTTAAATCAATTCTTGGATTATTTGATGTGTCAATATCATTTATTTTAATAGGTTTTGATGAAGACTGGCTCTTAGTTAATCCGATGGAAACTGTTTTTGGGTTTTGCACAACTTCCTCAACTAATGAGTTCCATTCTTTACAAGCACTACATTGTCCAAGCCATTTAGGATATTTAGCTCCACAGTTTTGACAAAAAAAGGCTGTTTTAAGTTTAGACATTTGTAATTAAACCTTTTTAAAGGTTTTTTTATTTAAGATAGGTAAAAAAACAAAAGATAAAGAACCAAAAAAAACAATCATTAATGTTTGTGATGTCCACACAATCCAGCCAAATGCAATGGAAGCTTCATAAGAAACTTCATATTGATTTAAAATAGCAGCAATAGCCAATGGATAAGCCCCGATACCACCATTTGTGAGTGACATTGCAATTGCACCTGCCACAAAAGCAATAAAAAGAGGTTCAAACCCCAAATTGTATGTTTCAGGAATACTAAATTTAACAATATAAAACATAAAAAAATAAGAGAACCAAATAAAAATTGTATGACTAAAAAATAAAATTTTATTTCCCATTTTAGAAATGGAAAAAACCCCTTTTTTGAGTCCATTTAAAAATTTAAAAATATTTTTGAAAAGAACTTTTTTTTCAATAGACTTAAAAATAAATAAATAAAATAAAGCAAAAAGTAGTATGTAAAATAAAAAATAAAAATTCAGTGAAAATTTTGGTATTTCAAGTTTTGTAGAAATTAATAGCCCTGTAAAAATAAAACTCAATAAAATTAAAACATCAAAAATTCTTTCGGTAATAATAGTTCCAAACCCTTTTTCAAAGGGAATTTTTTCATAATAACGCATGATGGAGGCTCTTAAAACTTCTCCAGATCTAGGGATTCCTAGGTTGAAAAAAAAACAAGCGAATACAGACATTATTGAATTTAATGAGCCAGGATGATAGCCTAATGGTATTAGTAAATATTTCCAACGAAAAGCTCTTGATAAATGACTTAAAATTCCAAAAAAAATTGAAAGTAAAACAAATTTATAGTCTGCTTTTGAAATGGAATTTAATACACTAATTCTATTTTCCGGTGAGGTGTTTTCATATGAGTAATAAACAAGAAGTAAGCCAATTAATAAGGGTAATATTTTTTTTAAAAAATTTCTACCCATTCTTAATTAAGAAAGTTGTTTTCATTTGGAAAAATTAAAGTTGGATTAAATTTTTCAGCTTCTGAAATACTCATTCTTGCATAACTAATAATAATTATTTTATCACCCTTTTGAACCTTTCTTGCAGCAGGGCCATTGAGTGTAACTTCTCCACTATTTTGTTTTCCTTTAATCACATATGTTTCTAATCTTTCTCCATTATTAATATTGACTATTTGAACCTTTTCACCAATAATAAGATTTGAGGCTTTAATTAAATTTTCGTCTATAGTAATACTACCAATATAATTTAAGTCACTACTTGTAACAGTAGCTTTATGGATTTTTGATTTTAACACTTCAATTTGCATTGAGCAAATATAAATTAATTCAATAAAATGTTGTCAATTAATCTTATATCATTTACCCTAACACAAATAAATGCCCTATATGTTTTTTTAGGATTTATTTCACTTGGAATTTTTAGAGTGCTAGCATCTGCTATTTCTAAGTATTCTAGCTGAAAATTTTTCTTTTGATTTATGTTGCCTTTAATTTCTTTTTTAGTTGAAATTAAATTTGATGTATTAAAATTATTTTTTAATTGGATTAAGCTTTTGTAAATAATATATGAATCGTTCCTTTCACTATTGCTCAGGAAATTATTTCTCGAACTTAGAGCCAGTCCATTTTTTTCTCTTACAGTAGGGCAAATATTTAAATTAACATTAATTTTTTCTAAAGAAATCAGTTTTTTGATTATTTGGGTTTGTTGATAGTCTTTTTCCCCAAAATAAATATTGTTAGGCTTAAACAAACTTAACAATTTGGATACAATAGTCGCAACCCCGCTAAAATGATTTTTTCTAAACCTGCCCTCTAACTCATTATCAATGGTTTTAAAATCATATTCTTTTAGTTTTGGATTTTCACCATATATTTCAAATTTATTTGGACTAAATATTTCAATACTTTCAGAGATTTTTTTAATCAATAGCTCATCACTTTTTAAATCTTTAGGATAATTAATTAAATCGCTAGAGCTATCAAATTGAGTTGGATTTATAAAGATGCTTACCCAAACTACATCATTTTCATTAAAAGCTTTTTCGATTAAGGAAAGATGTCCTCTGTGTAAAGCCCCCATTGTTGGTACTAATCCAATGCGTTGTTTTTTTAAAATGGATTGAGATATTTTGTCTTCAACATCAAATTTTTTAAAATATGTAGGCATTTAATAAAATTTTAAGACTCTATGTTTCACGTATTTTAGATTAAATCTAACATTATTTTTGTAATTTTGCATTCTCTAATAATTGAGTTTAAAAGAAAGGATTCTATGAATGGAAAAAAAGTACTTTTCGTCTCTTCTGAAGTTATACCATACCTTCCTAACAATGATATTTCGTCTTTGACATATAATTTACCTAAAATGGTTAATGCAAACGGCGGTCAAACTAGAATTTTCATTCCAAAATATGGAATAATCAACGAAAGACGTCATCAACTTCACGAAGTTATTAGACTTTCTGGAATGAATTTAATTATTGATGACATTGATATGCCTTTAATTATTAAGGTAGCTTCTATCCCTAAAGAGAGAATGCAAGTTTATTTTATTGATAATGATGAATACTTCAAAAAAAGAGGGCTCCATCTAGATGAAAAGAAAAAGCTTTATAAAGACAATGATGAAAGAGCTATCTTTTTTGCAAAAGGCGTGGTAGAAACAATAAAAAAACTCAATTGGTCGCCGGATATTATTCATGTGCATGGATGGATAGCATCTATGTTACCACTCTATTTAAAAGAGTATTATAAAGATGATCCAATATTCAAAAATTCTAAAGTCGTTGTTTCAGTTTATGGAAATGAAATAAGTGGAAACTTAAATTCTAAGATGGTCAGTAAAATAAAATTTGATGAAATTGAAAGCGATACTTTAAGCGTTCTAGAAAAGCCAACTTATTTAGATTTATTCAAAAATGCAGTTCTCAATTCCGATGGAGTAGTCATCGCTTCCGATGAAACAGATCAATCTATTATTGACCTTGCAAATATCCAAAACAAACCAGTTTTAAAATGTGGTTTTAAAGAAGGTTTCGAAAAAGAGTACCTTGAATTTTATTCTTCAAAAATTCTTAGTTAATAATTTGATGAAATACTTTATACAACTAATAGTTATACTTTTTATATCATCTTGTAATAAAGATTATAACACAATAGGTACTAACTTAATAACGAATAAGCCATTTGATACAAATTTAGAAGAAATCCCTGTTTTTGTAAAAATGAAAAAAATTCCCCCCTATGCTTTAAATCAAATTCAAACTTTTCAGTTAGGATCATATAATGATAATATTTTTGGAAAATCTGAAGTCACTTTTCTATCACAGTTAACTATGGAAAGCGTTTCTCCTGTGTTTGGGATTTTTAATCAAGATGATGAAATTAATGGTGTTAATGATAATATCGCAGCAATACCCGAAGAAGAAAAGTTAAAAGATGTTTTTTTGGATATTCCTTTTTTTACAAATGTTGATGATGATGATAATGATGGAGTTATAAACTTATATGATGTTGACAGCAACGACCCTGAAAGTGATAGTGACGGTGATGGATTATCAGATATTTACGAGACTCAAATTGGCCAAAACCCTTTAAATCCTGACACCGATGGTGATGGAATTTTAGATTCTGATGATGATGAATCCGCAAACCCTGATTCTGGCACTACTGTTTATGAGTTAGATTCATTAATGGGAAATTCTAATGCCAAATTCAAGCTAAAGGTAAGTGAGCTTGACTATTATCTGAGAGTCTTTGACCCAGCTTCAAATTTTGAAAAATTTCAACAATATTATTCAAATAACGAAATTCCATCTAGTTTTTCAGGGACAGTTTTGTTTGATGATGAAATAGAAATTAACTCGAAAGAGCTTGTTTTTTACAATGAGGATGATCCAGACACAGCAGACCAAGACGAATCGGAAACTGTCAAAGAAAGGCTATCGCCAAGAATAAGAGTTTCATTGAACAAAGATTTTTTTCAAAAAAAAATTATAGATAATGAGGGTTCTTCAGATTTAGAAAGTAACGATAATCTAAAACTATTTTTAAAAGGGCTAGTTATCAAAGCTTATGATTTTTCTGATCCCTTAATGATGATTTTAAATTTTAATGAAGCTGAAGTTAGGCTAGTTTATGATTACAAAAAATATAACAAGAATGGTACGCCTGATGATACAGACGATGACGTAATTGATGATGAAGAATCTAATTATTCATTAAAAATGAATGGTTACAAATTAAATTCTGTTAAAAATGAGCCGTACCCTGCAGCAATATATACTGCTATTTATGATACAATTACTAACCCGAAGTCTGTTTATTTAAAAGGAGGTGCTGGAGTTATGGCTGAGATTGAACTTTTTAAAGATAGCGAAGGTATTGACGTTTTAGACGAAATAAGGTCAAAACAATGGTTAATTAATGAAGCTAATCTAACATTACATATTGATAAAGAAATGCTTTCATCAAGTGGAGGGATTATTGAACCATCTAGACTTTATTTATTTGATTTAAAAAGTCAAGCACCTTTAATTGATTATTTTATTGATAATTCAACTGGAAACAATAAAAATAATGATAAGATTTTTCACGGAGGTTTAATTGAACTTGACGATGATAAAAATGGATTAATGTATAAAATTAGAATTAGTGAACATATTAAAAATATCATCAGAAAAGATTCTACAAACTTAAAATTAGGCCTAGTCGTTAGTTCAGACATATCAAATTCAATGAACACTTCAGTATTAGAATCTGAAACTATGAGTTTTACACCGCTATCCTCAGCTATTAATCCTTTAGGGACAGTACTTATTGGACCAAGTCCTAGCGCCGAAAATTATGATAAACGAATGAGATTGAATTTATATTATACAGAAATTAATAACGATTAGATTTTCTTTTTTAATAAAATTGACATTTGTAATTCTGGAAATGAAATTATTTATTTTTATTTAATGTATTGATTAAATAAATTTTTAAACTTCCCATTTCCTTTGAATTAACTTTAAAAATAATGCAGAGCTCTTTTATTATAATTTTTTTCTAAGTCTTGCGACTGGACAACCAATCATTTCTCTGTATTTTGCAACTGTTCTCCTTGCTATTGGATAGCCTTTGAGGTTTATTAATTTGGTAAGTTGTTCATCGGTTAGTGGTTTGGACTTATTTTCACTTTCAATAATAATTTTTAATTCTTTTTTAATTTCTATAGTTGACACCTCAACTCCTTCATCATTAACTATTCCCTCTGAAAAAAAAGATTTTATTAACCTAGTTCCGTATGGACAATCGACATATTTACTATTAGCAACTCTAGAAACAGTAGAAATATCCATTTGAATTTTTTCCGCAATATCTTTTAGAATCATTGGCTTTAATTTACTCTCATCACCTGAAAGAAAGTATTCTTGCTGAAAAGTCATTATAGCATTCATTGTCAATAATAACGTTTGATTTCTTTGATTTATAGCGTCAATAAACCACTTAGCAGCATCAAGTTTTTGTTTTATAAATATTACAGCATCTTTTTGAGATTTAGAGACTTTGTTTGTCTCTTTATATCCTCTAAGCATGTTTTTATATTCGTTTGAAACATGGAGTTCTGGGGCATTTCTTGAATTTAAAGTTAGATTTAATTTATTTTCAATAATTTCTACTTTGAAGTCAGGGATTATATTAGAATTTATTTTAGTTGTTTCTGAAAATGCAGCTCCTGGTTTTGGATTTAATTTCTCAATTTCCTTGATTGCTTTTTTTAAAACTTCTTCGTTAATATTAAGTTTTAAAATAATCTTTTTGTAATGTTTTTTAATAAACATGTCAAAATTATTATCAATAATTTTAATTGCTGTATCAACACTTTGAGAAGATTTTTTTCTTTTTAATTGAATAGAAAGACATTCTTGTAAATTTCTTGCACCAACTCCTGGGGGATCAAGCAAATGAATAGTTTGAAGTATATTCTCTACGGATTTTTTATCAGAATAAATACCCAGCGTAAACGCTAAATCGTCTACAATATCCATAAGATCTCTTCTTATATACCCTGTTTGATCAATACTTCCAACTAAAAAATAAGCTATTTCAAGATCGGAGTCACTGAAAGTAAATGTTTGAAGTTGAGTTTTAACAAATTCATTAAAACTCACGCCAGAAACAAAAGGAATGTCTTTTTGTTCATCATCTGCACTATAATTATTAGATTTTAGTTTGTAATCGGGAATATCATCATCACTCAAGTAATCTTCTACATTAATCTCTTCTTCATATTCTTTTTCATCTTTAAAATCCTCTGAATCTTCATTTAATATATTCTCATCATTTTCTTTACCAACTTCCAAAGCAGGATTTTCTTCAATTTCCCTTGATAAACGCTGCTCAAGTTCTTGTACAGGAAGTTGAATCAATTTCATCAACTGAATTTGTTGAGGAGATAATTTTTGTGATAATTTTAATTGTAAACGTTGGTTAAGCATTTAAAATTTTATTCAAATAAAAATACGAAAAACACTATTAAATAAAGATTTAAAACTCTGCACTTTTAGGAGTTCTAGGAAAAGGAATAACATCTCTAATATTTGACATCCCAGTAGCAAATAAAATTAATCTTTCAAGACCAAGACCAAAACCGCTGTGTTTGACCGTTCCATATTTTCTCAAGTCTAGGTACCACCAGAGTTCTTTTTCTTCGATATCTAAGTCTTTAATCCTAGATTTTAAGATTTCAAGTCTTTCTTCACGCTGAGACCCTCCAACTATTTCACCAATTCCTGGAAACAAAATATCCATTGCTTTTACTGTCTTACCGTCCTCGTTCATTCTCATATAAAAAGCTTTAATTTTTGCAGGGTAATTGTAAATAATCACTGGTTTTTTGAAATATTTTTCTACTAAAAAACGCTCATGTTCACTTTGGAGATCCACACCCCATTCTATAATAGGAAATTTGAATTTTTTCTTCTTATTGGGTTTAGAATTTTTTAATATCTCGAAGGCATCAGAATAAGTGATTTTTTTAAAATCATTATTGACAACAAAATTTAATCTTTCAATTAAACTTAATTCATTTCTTTCAATCATTGGTTTAGATTTGTCTTCATCAATTAACCTTTGATTTAAAAAATCTAAATCTTCTTTACATTCATTAATAAGATCTTTAATAACAGATTTTATAAATTCTTCTGCCAATTTCATATTGTCATTTAAATCATAAAATGCCATTTCAGGTTCAATCATCCAGAATTCTGCTAAATGTCTAGATGTATTGGAATTTTCTGCTCTAAAAGTTGGCCCAAAAGTATAAACCTTTCCAAGACCCATTGCTAAACTTTCTGCTTCAAGTTGACCAGAAACAGTAAGGTTCGTTTCTTTACCAAAAAAATCTTCGTTATAATTGACTTTTTGATCCTTATCTAATGACGACTTATTTATATCTAAAGTAGTTACTTTAAACATTTCTCCGGCACCTTCGGCATCACTCCCTGTGATAATAGGAGTATTTACATAAAAGAATCCTTTTTCTTTAAAATACTTATGAATAGCAAATGATAAATTTGACCTTATTCTCATAATTGAGCTGAAAGTATTAGTTCTTACTCTCAAATGAGCATTATCCCTTAAGAATTCTAATGAGTGTTTTTTGGGCTGTATGGGATAAGAATCTACGTCGCATTCTCCTAAGATTTCTATTTTGGTTACTTTAATTTCTGTTTTTTGACCTTTACCTAAACTTTTTTCAAATAAACCTTCAATTTTAATGGACGCACCAGTGCTAATTTTAGAAAGAATTTTTTCATCAGTATTTTCAAAATCAACTACACATTGAATGTTTTCTGAACATGAACCGTCGTTAAGTGAAATAAATCTATTTGCTCTGAAAGTTTTAACCCACCCCTGAACGAAAACTTTTTGAGAATTAGCATTTTCTTTTAATAAATTTTTTACTGTGGAACTATTCATTTTAGAACAAAGAATTAATAATCAAATATAATGCTATTAAAAATTAAACTGAAAGAATTTCTTTTTCTTTAGTCAAATAAATCTCATCAATTTTTGAAATATGTTCATCAGTTAAATCTTGAATATCACTTTCAGAGATGGATTTTTGATCAAGAGAAACTTCACATTTTTTTATTTCATTATTAGCATCTTTTCTAGAATTTCGTATACTGATTTTAGCTTTTTCAATTTCAGATTTTGAAATTTTTACTAGCTCTTTTCTTCTTTCCTCTGTCAAGGGAGGAATAGTAATTATTATAGATTCACCATTATTCATTGGATTGAAACCTAAATTTGCAATCATAATTGCCTTTTCAATTTCTTGTAATTTATCTTTTTCCCAAGGCTGAATAGAAATTGTTTGAGCATCAGGCGTGTTTATATTAGAAATTTGTGATAGAGGTGTCAGAGAACCATAATAATCTAGCTTTACACTGGCTAACATGGATGGGTTTGCTTTACCAGCTCTAATATTTAATAATTCTCTTTCTAAATGATCTATAGAATTATCCATAGATTCTTTGCATGCTTCAATAATAAATTCAATTTCTTCCAAAATATCTTAATTTACTGTTGTTCCAATTTTATTTCCTTTAACCAAACTCAATAAATTACCTTTTACATTCATGTTAAAGACAATAATTGGCAAGTTGTTTTCCTGACTTAAAGTAAACGCTGTAGAATCCATAATTTTCAAGTTTTTATCTAATACATTTTGAAATGATATGGAATCAAATTTTATTGCATTTATATTTTTTTCAGGGTCAGAATCGTAAATACCATCTACTCTAGTACCCTTTAAAATTACATCCGCATTAATTTCTATCGCCCTTAATACAGCAGCAGAATCTGTGGTAAAAAAAGGATTTCCTGTACCGCCTCCAAAGATAACAACACGCTTCTTTTCCAAATGACGAACTGCTTTTCTTTTAATGTACGGCTCTGCTACTGCTTCAATTTTAATAGCTGTTTGTAGTCTTGTTTGTACATGATTTTCCTCAAGAGCACTTTGTAAAGCTAATCCATTGATAACCGTTGCTAACATTCCCATGTAATCAGCCTGAACTCTATCCATCCCGTTGCTAGCAGCCGAAACCCCTCTGAAAATATTCCCACCACCAATTACAACCGCAACTTCAAGTCCATAATCAATTATAGACTTAATTTCTTTTGCATATTGGGAAATTCTAGCTGGATCAATTCCATAATCTCTTTTACCAAGTAAAGCTTCTCCACTTAATTTTAATAAAATTCTTTTGTAAGACATCGATGATTATTTACACAAATATAACCAATGATTTTAGAATTTATAAAAAACAAATCTAGATAATATAGAATTAAACTAGAGCAACTCTTTTGAATCCAGTTATGTTAAGATTCGAGTCGTTGGATTTAACATATGCAGCTACGCTTTGCTTTCCATCTTTTATAAAATCTTGATTAACAAGAGTGTTATCTTTGAAAAATCTTTTTAATTTGCCTTTGGCTATATTATCTAACATGCCCTCAGGCTTACCCTCTTGTCTAAGCTGGTCTTTAGCTATCTCAATTTCTTTATCAATTGTACTTTGATCTACACCGTTTTCATCTAGAGCAATCGGATTCATGGCTGCAGCTTGCATAGCTACGTTTTTAGCAATCTCCTCAATTCCATTGGAAGAACTAGAGAATCCTGAAAGAGTAGCAATTTTATTTCCTGCATGAATATATTTTCCTACATAGGCAGCAGATAACTTTTCAAAATTACCAACTACTAATTTTTCTCCAATTACACCAGTCTGTTGAACTAATTTTTCATTAACAGTCATAGAATCAATCGTTGAATTAAGAAATTCTTCAATTGAATTACTATTCAATGCTAAATCAGCTAATTCATTTGCTAAAGAAATAAATCCATCATTTTTGGCTACAAAATCAGTTTCACAGTTTAAAGAAATAATAACTCCATTTTGACAATCGCTATCAACTTTTGCAATTACAGCACCTTCAGACGATTCTCTTTCAGCTCTTTTCGCAGCAACTTTTTGCCCTTTTTTTCTAAGAATTTCGATTGCAAGATCAAAGTCTCCGTTAGATTCAACTAAAGCATTTTTACAATCCATTATACCGGCTCCCGACATTTTTCTTAATTTATTAACTTCAGACGCGCTAATTTTAGTCATAATTATTATTCTTTATTTGTTATTTTTTTTCTAACTCTTTTCTTTTTTTCCGCTGGCTTGGTGTCTTCAGTTGAGATGTCTTCTTTTTTGTCAGTTTTTTCAGACAAATCAGCTTCGCTTTCTTCTTTTTCTTTAATTACTTCGGCTTCTTCTTTTTCTTTTTTTCTTTCACTTAATCCAGAAGATATTGCTTCAGAAATATGAGACAGTATCAAATCAATGGACTTAGAAGCATCATCATTAGATGGGATCGCATAATCAACTTCTCTTGGATCACAGTTTGTATCAACCATAGCAAAAATTGGAATATTTAATTTTTGAGCTTCTCTAACAGCAATATGCTCTCTTCTTATGTCCACAACGAATAAAGCTCCTGGAAGACGGGTCATTTCAGAAATTGATCCTAAGTTTTTTTCAAGTTTTGCTCTTAATCTATCAATTTGTAATTTTTCTTTTTTAGAAAGGGTTTCAAATGTCCCATCTTGTTTTGTTCTGTCAATTGCAGACATTTTTTTTACCGCTTTTCTAATAGTTACAAAATTAGTTAGCATTCCACCTGGCCATCTTTCGGTAATGTAAGGCATGTTAACATTAGAAGCTACCTTGGAAACTATTTCTTTAGCTTGTTTTTTTGTAGCAACAAATAAAATTTTTCTTCCAGAAAGGGCAATTTTGTTTAAAGCTTGGATGCTTTCTTCAATTTTAGATGCAGTTTTATAAAGGTTGATAATATGGATTCCATTTTTCTCCATAAATATATAAGGAGCCATGTTAGGATTCCACTTTCGTGTAAGGTGTCCAAAATGTACACCCGCCTCAAGTAAAGGCTTGATTTTAATTTTTGTCATTTTTTTTTAGTTTACGTTCCGTATGATTAGCAATAAATAGTGACTGTGATATCTTATTTATTTAGATGCTAAACTAATTTTCGCATTGCGAAATACGACAACAGGTTAATTTCAATATTAATATGAACATAATTCCAATAGAAAAAATTATCTTTTCGAAAATTGGAACTTTTTTCTTGCTTTTTTCTGACCAAACTTTTTTCTTTCCACCATTCGTGGATCACGGGTCAATAGACCTTCTTTTTTAAGTATAGGGCGATTATCCTCGTTAACTTCACATAAAGCTCTGGATATAGCCAATCTAATAGATTCTGCTTGACCATTAACACCTCCACCATAAACGTTTACTTTAAGATTGAAAGTAGAAAGATTATCGGTTAATTCTAATGGCTTGATTATTTTTGACTGTAATGCTTCAGTTGGGAAGTATTCGTTAAGAGCTTTACCATTAACCGTGTGCTTTTGGTTTCCTTTAGATAAGTAAACTCTTGCAACTGATGTTTTTCTTCTACCTATTTTGTGAATTACTTCCATAAATTATTTTAAATCTTTTAAATTAATTAAAACTGGATTTTGTCCTTCTTGCTTGTGATTTTCACCAACGTATACTTTTAAATTTCTAAAAAGATTCGCACCCAGTTTATTTTTAGGTAACATACCTTTTACAGATTTTTCAACAAGTCTGGTTGGATCTTTTGCAAAAAGCTCATTTGCAGTTAAAGACCTTTGACCACCAGGGTAGCCAGTATACCTTATATACTCTTTTGAATCCCATTTATTTCCAGAAAGAATAATTTTTTCTGCATTTATTACAATTACATTATCACCGCAATCAACGTGGGGAGTAAAATTTGGTTTGTATTTACCCCTTAAAAGTTTTGCAACTTTAGAACACATTCTTCCTAAGGTTTGACCATTGGCATCAATGATAACCCATTTTTTATCTACTGTGTTTTTGTTAGCAGATATTGTTTTGTAAATTAATGAATCCAAAATTTTGTTTTTTTCTAATTAGATAACCATAATTATATGGCCCGCAAATTTACAATAATAAATGAAATCTGCAAATGATGAATTAATAAAAAAATTAATGGGCTTCATGCCAATTCTCTCCAATACCAATATCAACTGTTAAAGGAACATTTAATGTAAAAACAGACTCCATTTCTTTTTTTATTAATTCTTTCATTTTTTGAAGCTCTGGTTTGTAAATTTCAAAAATTAATTCATCGTGAACTTGTACTAGCATTTTGGATTTAAAGTTATTTAGTTTGATTTTATCACTAATTTTGACCATTGCTATTTTAATAATATCTGCGGCACTCCCTTGTACTGGCGCATTTACAGCATTTCTTTCAGCTCCCCCTCTTACAATTGGATTTCTTGAGTTAATATCTTTTAAATATCTTCTTCTACCTAAAATTGTCTCTACATATCCGTTTTCTCTAGCAAAATTTATTTGATTAGAAATGTAGTTTTTTAATTCAGGATAAGCTTTGAAGTAAGATTCTATTAAATCTTTTGATTCAGATCGGCTTAAATCTGTTTGATTACTTAATCCAAATGCAGAAACACCATAAATTATTCCAAAATTGACAGTTTTTGCATTACTTCTTTGTTCTTTTGAAACATTTTTTATTTCCACGTTAAAAACTTTGGAAGCAGTTGATGAATGAATGTCCAAATTATCATTAAATGCAGATATCATGTTGGGGTCTTTACTCAATGATGCTATAACTCTAAGTTCTATCTGTGAATAATCAGCTGCCAACATTACAAAATCATTATTTTCACAAATAAATGCTTTTCTTATTTCACGACCCTTTTCTGATCTTATGGGAATATTTTGAAGATTGGGATTTTGACTACTTAGTCTCCCTGTTGATGCTACTGCTTGATTAAAAATAGTATGAATTCTCCTACTATCTTCATTAATTTGTTTAGGTAATGCATCAACATATGTATTAATTAATTTTTGTAAAGATCTCCACTTTAACACTTCATTAATTATCTCATGATTTTTTGAGAGTCCTGAAAGAACTTCTTCTGATGTTGAGTACTGTCCAGTTTTTGTCTTTTTGGGTTTGTCGACTATTTTAAGTTTCTCGAACAATATGTCACCCAATTGTTTTGGAGATGCAAGATTAAATTCTTCTTCTGAATGATTAAAAATATTTTTTTCTATAGATTTTAGTTCTTCCGAATAATTTTGAGAAAGATTTTGTAAAAATTTCAAATTGATTTTAATACCATTAAATTCCATTTCAGCCAGTACTTTTAGAAGAGGCATTTCTAATTTTTTAAACAAATCTACTAGCTTTCCGCTTTTTAAGTCGTTCATTAAAAATTCAACTAACTGAAAATTTAAATCACTTTTTTCCATTGACAGTTCTTTAGGATTTTCTATTTCACTATTTTTAACGAAATGTGTCCTGTAATTTAAATAGGTTTCACATAAAATATTAAAATTGTGTCCTAAATCAGGGTTTATTAGATAATGAGCAATTTTTGTATCGAAGCAGACGCTATTTATTTTAATATTTAATTTATATAGGAATTTTAATATTTTTTTTAAATCATAACCAATAATTGTTATATCATTTTTTTCAAATAATTTTTTCAAGTGTTCAATTCGATTTGTTTGTTGATCTATTTGTATGTAATAACTTTTATAACTATCCCAGGTAAATGAAATGCCAAATTTTTTTAATTTTAAATCGGAGTTAACCAAGTCAATTGAAATAAATTTTTGATTTAAAATTTTATTGAAAAGTAACTCACAACCCAGTTCTTTCTCAATTACTTGATAAATTTTTTTGGATTGAGAGTTTTCAAATGTCTCTTTTTTTAATTCTGTATTTGGTTGCCCTGGTGAAGTAAACAGATCATATTGAATATCATTTGAATCATTTACTTCGATTTCTTTCTCTTGTTTTGAAGTAAAGATTTTCATGAAATTTTCTGTCATTCTTCTAAATTCAAGATCTCCAAAAATTTCTTTTATTTTAGAAATATCAGGATTTTTAAATTTGAAACTTGCAAAATCATAATCAATCGGAACATCTAACATTATGGTAGCTAATTTTTTTGAAAGCAACCCCTTTTCTCTGTTTTGTTCAATTTTTTCTTTCAACTTCCCTTTTATTTTATCTGTATTTTCTAAAAGTTTTTCCATTGAACCATATTCTGTAAGGAATTTTTTTGCAGTTTTTTCTCCTACGCCAGGTAGTCCTGGAATATTGTCAACAGAATCCCCCATCATACCTAAAAAATCAATCACTTGCAATGGATCTGTGATTTCAAATTTTTCTTGAACCTCTTTAACCCCCCATATTTCAATTCCATTTCCCATTCTTGCCGGCCTATACATGAAAATATTTTCTGAAACTAATTGTGCGAAATCTTTATCAGGTGTCACCATGAAAACCTCATAATTATTTTTTTCCGCATTTTTTGCAACTGTTCCAATTATGTCATCTGCTTCATACCCACTTTTAATCAAAATGGGAATTTGCATAGCTTTTAAAATTTCTTGAATATATGGAACTGCAATTTTAATTGCATCTGGTGTTTCATTTCGATTAGCTTTATATTCTTGAAAAATTTCTAGCCTATCACTAGAACCTCCTTTGTCAAATGCTACAGCTAAATTTTCAGGATTTTCTCTTTTAATCAAGTCAAGAAGAGAGTTCATAAACCCTAAAACAGCACTTGTGTCCATTCCTTTTGAATTTATCCTTGGATTTTTTATGAAAGCGTAATATCCTCTAAAAATTAAAGCATAAGCATCAATTAAAAATAGTTTCTTTTTTACCTGCATTTAAATTTTTTACATTTGAAAGCTAATTTAAAAAATATAGCTTTGAGGTGGACAATTCTTATAATAGTATTTTTATTAATCGAAATATACGCATTTCAAGCATTTAAAACTGTTTTTAAAAATAAGTGGATTCTCAAGATTTATATAGCTTTCAATGTTCTAGTTATATGTAATTTACTTTACAGATTTTTAGTAATTAATAACAGTTCCCTAAACTTTTCGGATGTTTTTTATAATTACCTCTCAATCCCATTTGCTTTTGTAATCACATTGTTTGGATTTAAATTAATAATTAGTTCATTTCTTTTATTTGAAGATTTTACTAGGGTTTTAATTTCTTCCTTTAATTTCCTTTTTTCAACAACAGAATCAAATAATTTTTTAATTGGAAGAAGAGGTTTTATAAGCAAAATATCGATTTTGTTTGCTGCTTTACCAATTCCTTTCGTTTTACATGGAATTTTTAGAGGAAGGTATAACTACCGAGTAGTAAACTATGAATTAGAGTTTGATGATTTGCCTGAAGAATTTGATGGTTATAAGCTTACTCACATTTCAGATATACACAGTGGAAGTCTCCAAAAAAAAAATAAAGTAGAATATGCAGTGGATTTAATTAATAAACAAAATTCAGATCTTGTTCTTTTTACTGGTGATTTTGTAAATAATAAAGCGAATGAATTGAATGAATGGAAAAAAATTTTTTCAACGATTCAATCTAGAGACGGAAAGTTTTCTGTTTTAGGAAATCATGACTACGGAGATTATGTATCTTGGAAGTTTGAAGAAGATAAAAAGAAAAATTTTTCGAATCTTTTAAAAATTCAAACCGAAATGGGATTTAAATTATTATTAAATGAAAACATCAAAATAAGTTCTAAAAGTCAAAGTATATCATTAGTTGGTGTTGAAAATTGGGGTAAAGGTGGCTTTAAAAAAAAGGGAGATATTGACAAAGCTTGTCAGGGCTTAACAGAAAATGATTTTAAAATAGTAATGAGTCATGATCCATCTCATTGGGATAAAATACTGAAGAAACATAATACTCGTTTTCACCTAACCTTGAGCGGTCATACTCATGGGATGCAATTTGGAATTGAGATCCCTGGATTAATAAAATGGAGTCCAGTAAAATGGGCTTACAAATATTGGGCTGGAATGTACAATGAAAGAAGTCAATACTTAAATGTAAATAGAGGCTTTGGTGTTTTGGGATTTCCAGGAAGAGTTGGAGTTTGGCCTGAAATTTCTGTGATTACCCTTAAAAAAGTATAAATTTCTAAAAAATGTTACTTTTACTTAATATAATTTAATTCTAATGTCAAAATTTGGTGAGCTTATTGGATTAGAAGTTCCTGTTCTATTGGATTTTTATTCAGATGACAATGATTCCTCTAACATTATGCATCCAGTTTTAAGAGATGTGGCGGCGGCAATTGGTGATAAATGTAAAGTTATTAAAATCAATGTTGACAAAAATAATGAACTTGCAGAGGCATTAAGAGTTAAAATATTACCTACTTTAATGATATACAAAAGCGGAGAAATGGTGTGGAGACAAAGTGGTGAGCAAGATGCTAACACACTAGTAAGTCTTATCAAAGATTTTATTAATTAGTTAATTTTTCCTTTAAACTTAAAAAAGTTTCAATTTCTGATTTTACAAAGTTTTGGTCACTTTCCAGTTCTTTAAGTGTTTTTAATATTTTAGTGTATTGAAATAAATTATTAGCAATATTTTCTACATAATCAGATTTTTCATTTTGTTCCATTTGATTAAAAATGAGTAGTCTGTTTTTCAACTCATTGGAAATATTAATGTAAAGATCTTTGGATAAATCAGACGTTTCATAACTGTATAGATTTTCTAAAAAAGGAATTAATAAAGTGTAATATTCGTATTTACCATAAAATTCTTCTACATATTCAGTATTATAAATAAATTCTTCAATTGACTTTCCAATAAAATCAATATTATTGGATTTTAATACGGATTCAACCAAAACACGGTACCTTTCGGTGTCTGTTACAATATTTTCTGCATATGAATAAATCGAGAATTTAGATTCTTTAGATTTAGATAATGAAGAATAATATTTTAAATTTTGTTGGTATTTTTTTGATAATTGACCAAATAATTCATTGCCTTTTTTGAATTTCCCAAGTTTATAATAAGAAGAGATATAGGGCTCTAATAAGCTGTAGAAGCCAAAATAACCTAAAGGCATTTTCTCTAAAGATAAATCTAAAATCTCCTCGGCCTTATTGAAACTACCCTCTTCTATAAGTTTTGATGAAAGACGATGAAGATTCCCACGAAAAGAAATGCTATTTTTTCTTGTTTCAGGATCGTGATAAATTTTAGAACTATCCGAGTTTCCCCATTCCCAACTTTTTACAATCTTATACATTAATTCAGAATCAATTTTACCAAGTTCATAGGGATTATTTTTTGGTATTTCTGTTTTTATTGGGATTAATTTATAGACTAATCCGTCCAATTGTAAATATTCTTTCATCCAAATGTATTCGGCATCATTATAACTCCCACCCGTAAAGTATATTGGTCTTTTCCAATCGTTATTAGCAAGAATATCAAGCATCAAAATTTGGTTTTTATACAAACCACTAGTGGGAAGGTCAATATCAATATAATCCAATATTAAATCATAATCTTGCTTGTTAACTAATCCACTTTTTTTTACATTTTCTTTATTGACTGGTACTCTAATTTTATTGGTAGGATAAAAAATCATATTTTGAGTAAACTTTGGAACGTTATTTAAATCTGCCCCATATTGTTCTAAAAGGTTCTTGTACTTTGTCCTTGGATGATCACTTCCAACCCAGTCCATAAAATCTTTAATGTCCCACCTTACCGAATCTATAAGACTTTCGTGTTTTATGTAATCTCTTACTCCGTAAGCATACTGATCATGAATTAATTGAGAGGGGATTGGGCTACTATCATAGGTCTTTTTTTTCATTTGATCTATATACCAATCAGTGGCAATTAAACTTGTGTTTATTGTCCTTACATCTGTCCGATAATTTTCAATTTCTTGTGCATACCATAAAGCAAAAGTATCATTGTCTCCAATGGTAAAAATCATAGGTTCTGATCCTTCATCTATTGAATTTAAATAAGCCTTTGCAAGTGACTGAGCAGTGTACCTATTTGATCTGTCGTGATCATCCCAATTTTCAAAAGCCATTAACAAAGGGACTGATAAAGTAATACCAACTATTAACAAGGGATTTATATTTTTATTTATAATTGAGCCAAACTTTTGATACAAAGCCATGATACTAAGTCCAATAAAAATACAGAAAACATAAAAAGATCCAACCAAAGCATAATCTCTTTCTCTAGGTTCGAATATTCGCTCATTTACATAAACTTTCAAAGCTAAACCACTAAAAAGAAACAAAACAGTTACAATCCAAAATAAATTTTTATCCTTTTTAAAAAGAAAATATAAACCTAATATTCCTAAAATTAAAGGGAGAAAATAATATTTGTTCCTTCCTTTATTATTAACAACATCATCAGGAAGGTTTGTTTGAGGCCCTAATCTAATTTCATCAATAAAATTAATTCCACTTAACCAATTGCCATTTAATAAGTCATATTTCCATTGAAGATCATTTTGTTTTCCAACAAAGTTCCAAAAAAAATATCTCCAATACATCGAACCCATTTGGTATTGTAAAAGGTATTGTATGTTAGAAAAAAGTGAAGGCTTTTCAATATCAAGATAACCGCCA
>Ga0213861_10000155_pt1 | contig 53587 bp, 47 predicted proteins | sample PICome_4_FD_160110 | JGI IMG/M metagenome (GOLD analysis project Ga0213861, IMG submission 160110) | Coastal seawater microbial communities near Pivers Island, North Carolina, United States - PICO131 | ecosystem: Environmental > Aquatic > Marine > Coastal | place: USA: North Carolina... | reverse complement strand
ACCTCACGCCAACTTCAAAAGAACGCATGCGTTCAGGACTCAATACTTCTTGTAAGCTGTGTGCACAAAACGCACCAAAAATGATGGCAGTAGCAATTAAAATTGCGCTTGTTAAAACTATTTTTTTATTCATAACCAAGATTTAATGTAAAATTAAGAACCTCGTGCCAGCCCTTCCAAATTCCATTGTCATTGATGGTTTCATTGTGCCACAAGAAAATAAAATCTCCCCCATACTCCATTACTTCACCAAATAAGTGCTCGATTTTCTGTTTTGCTTCTGCAATAGTATATCGTTGGTATTCGAGTAAAGTACCATCCATGTATACAAACGGATGAATCATTAATTCTGTCTCTTTATTGGTACTGAGATCAAACCAAAGGTGTGATCGCGCAGTTCCTGACCGAAACCCAGGAACCTCTGCAAATCCCATTGAAAACTCATCACGGATATCCAACGAAATTAATTGCTGGTAACTCATTGGAAGTTGGAACCTCAGAAAGTGCTGTCTCGACGAATGGATTTTCTTTTTAGTGATGGTTTCTAAATCACGAATTTCATCTCGTATGTTCTCTACAGAACCCAAAGAACCATATGAAGGATGGATATTTATCTCAATTTCTTTAGAGAGACTACCAATTAATGCACGGTGTTCAGAATTATAAATTGAAACATTCCTATCGTTTTTACCCTTGCTTCTTGTTAGCCAAAATAATTTCGTCTTCGGAAAGCGCCTCGCAATCGAGCGTATTTCATCAAAACTGTCGTAAGGATCCCTGGCTCCCTTTGCCACCAAGCGTCTTTCTTTAATTCGGTCAATATTTCGGCGTAATAAATCCTTACAAAGTGAAAGGAAATTTCGTCTCTTTGATTTTAAACGGTATGCATAAGTGTTATCAATATCGAATGTAGGAATTAGTTCTCCTTTTTCGATTTCATATTTCAGATGCAGTATATCAACAATCAAGTGTGTGGCCCATCGATCACAGACTGCAAAATCAATCCATCCATACTGATTTTGCACACTACTCTGAAAGGGAAATCGACCATGTGTATCTAAATTATGGCACCTATATACCTCCATACGCGTCAAAACGTAAAATACCGACGCAATCAAATCAGGGACTCCATCAAAAGACAGATATTCAACACCATTCTTTTCAGATTTCGTAATCTTTGAATCAGTTAGAGCTAACTCAAAAAGAAGAGTTGATGGGACAATTGAAGAAACATCAAGTTTGCGGCCGGAATAATTTAGCTTTGAACCTTCCAAGGATGAGAAGTGTTTAGGATCATCCACCAAACAATACGCAATATTTCGCTGACGAAAAATAAAATCAAAAGTGTACTCCACCCGACTCGTAATGTGCTCAACAAAAATATATAACATCGGGCGTTAAATTAAAAATTAAGAACCGATCGGTCAAATTAAAATGAATTCAAATAAATTATCAACTTCAATTGAAATGCTTTTTTTTGATCAGTCTATCAGCAATAATTTATTCCTACTGCACCAATGGAAAAAATAAACTTTCCCTAATACTTTTAAATTCCAAATTTATTGACACCTGGTTTGTTAACAAATCACGTCGGTAGTAAAAAAAATCTCCATTGACTTGTCTATATTTATTCCATATTTTCAAACTATGAAATATTTATTAGCTGCTTGTACTCTCTACATTAGTTCAATTTCATTTGGCCAGAGTGATTCAAGCTTCAATTTAAGTGATTTCCTCGCTGACAATAGCGCTTTGGATAGGCGGGTGGAACAAATTTATAATTCATTGAATGATACGTCTAAAGTTGCCCAATTAATCATGCCCGCTGCCGGGCGCTATGGATCAAGTACAGATTCCATCAATCAATATGTAAATGATGGTATTATTGGAGGTATTTTACTTTTAAACGGAACCAAAGATCAATTCAAAAATTGGATAAAAACGTATAAAAGTATCAATGAAAACCTTGGGCACCTACCCTTTCTCTACTCGGCAGATGCCGAACCAAGTCTTGTGAATCGGAAAATGACCGGATCTACTCGAGTACTTCGTGCCAGTGAAATAAAAACCATCGAGCAACTGGAAAAAACCGCACAAGTTATTTCAGACGACTTAAATGAGGTTGGTATCAACTATAACTTTGCCCCCGTTGTTGATGTATCATCAAATAAAACGGTTGGTTACCGCGGTTTTGGTGCTGAGCCTAAAAACATCATTCCTTTCTCAAATAAATTTATTTCAGTAACTCAGAGGAACAATATAATTGCCACTGCAAAACACTTCCCAGGTCACGGATTGGTAAGTGGAGATACACACAAATCCCTTCAAATTATCGATGGTCAATTAAAAGAACTTCAAACGTACCCTCCTCTAATTGAACAAGGCGTGCTTTCGATAATGGTCGCACATATTGCAGTTAAAAACAACGCAAAATTGAATACAAATGGAGCGCCAGCCACTGTATCAAAAACAATTGTCAAAGATTTATTACGTGATAGTTTAAACTTTAACGGCCTGATTGTAACAGACGCTATGAATATGGGAGGAATTGCGAAAGTACCTCAAGCGGCAGTTAAAGCAATAGAGGCTGGATGTGACATTGTACTTATGCCTCTTAATGCAAGAACAGCGCATAGAAACATCCTCACTCGTTATTTATCTGATAAAGATTACAAGAAAAGTGTTGATAGCGCAACCAAAAGAATAATTCGCATGAAAATATGCTTGGGACTTTTGAATTAAAAATTACGAGTAATCCACTATAATTCTCGCGGAACTTGCTATTGTAATTGTTACGATTAACTTTGACGTAATGTCTCCAGAACATTTCCATACTATTATTCAAGAATTTAGCCCAATTGGTCTTGATGAAATGAACACTAAAAGTCAATTAATGGATCGTGTTGACACAAAGTTTGTATTGACTATTAATCAATTTACCGAGATTTTATCTGAACTTAAGAATGAATATAAAGTTCTTGAAATAGATGGAGTAAGACTGTCGAACTACGAAAGTGAATATTTTGATGACGACTTACTCTCTTTTTACATAGATCATCATCGACAAAAAGTAGATCGATTTAAAGTTCGTTTCAGAAAATACGTGGAATCGAACATCGCGTTTCTTGAGGTAAAGCACAAAAAGAAGGGGCGCACCAACAAACAGCGTATTTTGGTTGACGATCTGCCAGGAGGTCCAATGACAAAAAAGCAAAGTTCATTTGTAAAAAGCACTGGAGTCGATCAGAACAAATTAAATCATGTACTCACGAATAAGTTTAGTAGGTTGACATTGGTTGGTATCAATCATAATGAACGTCTAACCTTTGATTTAAACTTAACGTTTACAAACAAAAAGAAAGAAGTTGTATTGTCACACATAGTAATTGCAGAACTCAAACAGACCCGAGTAATACGCACCTCTCCTTTCTTTTCATTAATGAAGAAAAAACTAATTCGACCTTATCGAATTAGTAAATATTGTATCGGTATTATTGAACTTCTCGGTAAAGAAAATGTCAAATACAATCGATTTAAAAAGAAAATTTTAAAAATTCAAAAACTCAAAAAACATGTTGCTTAAAATACCGACTGACAATACTGGAAGTGATCTTTTCGATTTAATACTTTTCAACGAGGACGTTTACATGTTGATTTTTAGATTGTTAATCAATCTATTTTTCATGACGCTGATTATTCGATTCCTGTACTATCCAATTTCAAAGCGTAAAGATTATCTCTTTTCCTATTACCTCATCGGTATCATTATCTTTTTCCTATGTTTTGGGTTGAAAAAAATGGAAATAGACAATGGAATGGGGTTTGCCTTATTCGCAATATTTGGAATTATTCGTTATCGAACCGATGCCATTGAAATTAAAGAAATGACCTATCTCTTTCTTATCATTGGGATGAGTGTTATTAATTCATTAGCGTCAAACAAAGTCAGTATTGCTGAAATGGCTATTGTAAATATGTCACTTGTTGCAATAACTTATGGATTAGAGCGTGTTTGGCTGCTCAAGCACGAAACAAGAAAAACAGTAGTTTATGAACGAATTGATCTCATTCAGCCTGACAGGATGGAGGAAATGAAATCCGACTTAGAAATGCGTACGGGACTCAATATCAATAGAGTTGAAGTTGGAAAAATTGATTTCTTGAATGATACGGCGCAAGTCAGAATTTATTATTTCGATGACGATCAAGCCTTTTCGGACTACAGTAAATAATTCGACGGATATTCATTATACTTGAGTCATGAAAAGACTCCGTTTTCTATTATTCCCAATCGGATGGTGCTATGGCACTATCACTACTGTTCGCAATTGGCTCTATGAATTAGGTGTTTTAAGTAGCTACAACATAGAACTCAAATCGATTGTAATAGGCAACCTTTCAACCGGCGGAACAGGAAAAACGCCCTTGGTAGACTATATTCTTAACCTTTTATCAAAACAAGGACATCAGGTTACGGCATTGAGTCGAGGTTACGGTAGAGCAACACGTGGAGTAATTGTTGCAGATCAGAATTCCACAAGCTCAGAAATTGGAGATGAACCACTACTCTATAAATTTAGGCACGGTGAGTCAGTAAATGTAGTGGTTGCAGAAAAACGCAAACAAGGCGTGGAGCGTATTTTAAGCGATTTTCCTGACAATGACATTGTAATTTTGGATGATGCATTTCAGCACCGCTCAATAACTGCAGGACTGAGTATTCTCACAACTTCATACAACGACTTATACACAAATGATTTCATACTTCCAGTGGGTAACCTGAGAGAATACAATTCTGGCGCCAAAAGAGCAGACATGGTAATGGTTACAAAATGTCCGACTGAAATAGATGAGGAAGATATGAATCGAATTAGAAAGCAGTTGAACTTTCACAATGATTTGGTTTTCTTTTCATCCATCGAATATGGCTCATTAACCCCATTCCAATCGTATCAAAAAAGCGAAATACGACATGTTTTATTGGTTACGGGAATTGCAAATCCCAAACCACTAATCAACCACCTCTCCCATCTTGGTCGTGTTACACACATAAAATTTAAAGATCACCATGATTTTAGCGCTGCTGATATAGATAAAATTCATGATAAATTTGGTACTTTTGCTACCCATGATAAGATCATTGTGACAACAGAAAAGGACTTTATGCGACTAAAGAAATTTGATACGTTTATCAATGGCAACTTTCCATGGTTTTATCAACCAATAGAAATTAATATTTATCACGAAACTAAATTCAATAAACGACTAGAAGAGTATGTTGCAAAATTTTAAAGAAGCACACGATTACATCAAGTCTCAAACTGGAGTTGAGCCAACGATTGGTATCATTTTAGGCACCGGACTGGGTGGACTCGTGAAAGAAATAGATATTATTGATGAAATTTCATACGAAGAAATACCACACTTCCCTGTCTCAACAGTTCAAAGCCATACAGGGAAATTGATTTTCGGAAAACTTGGAGGAAAAGAAGTTGTTGCCATGCAGGGTCGTTTTCATTTTTATGAGGGTTACACGATGAAAGAAGTTACCTTCCCAGTTCGTGTAATGAAACTGCTTGGAATTGAACGTCTGTTTGTAAGCAACGCATCTGGTGGTGTAAATCCAGCATTTGAAATTGGTGAGATCATGATTCAAGACGATCACATCGACTTATTCCCTGCACATCCACTAATTGGGAAAAACCTTGATGAATTGGGACCAAGATTCCCAGATATGAGTGAACCATATGATCACAAAATGATTGCTCTAGCCAAGGATATCGCAAAAGAATTTGATATCAAAGTGAGTACTGGTGTATATGCAGGTCTTACGGGACCAACCTTAGAGACACCGGCAGAATACAAATATGTACGAGCCATTGGAGCAGATACAGTAGGTATGTCTACTGTCCCTGAAGTCATTGTTGCAAAGCATATGGGGATTCCCTGTTTTGCGATTTCAATCATCACCGATCTCGGAGTGCCTGGAAAAATTAAAGAGGTCAGTGTGGAAGACGTCATTGCCGTTGCGAATGCATCAGAACCAAAAATGACAATTATAATGCGCGAATTAATCTCAAGAGTATAGTTATGACCCCAGAAATTCGAGCGAAATATGAAGCAGTAATTGGATTGGAAGTTCATGCTCAAATGCTTACACAATCAAAGGCATACTCTAACGATGTCAATGAATTCGGAGCCGTTCCAAACTCAAATGTTAGTGCAATAACTCTTGGTCACCCCGGTACTTTGCCTAAAATGAATAAAAAAACAATTGAGTTTGCAATTCGACTTGGAATCGCTGTTGAAGCAGACATCTCTGAAAAACAATTCTTTGCCCGCAAAAACTACTTTTATCCAGACCTTCCGAAAGGATATCAAATTACTCAAGATACTACCCCAATTTGCACAAATGGACGCGTGTACATAAAAGATGAAAATGGCAATGAAAAAGCCATCAATCTCACACGAATCCATATGGAAGAGGATGCGGGTAAAAGTATGCACGAAATCGATCTATACGATACACTTGTTGATTTAAACAGAGCAGGTGTGCCATTACTGGAAATTGTATCTGAGCCTGATATAAAATCATCTCAAGAAGCATACAACTACGTTACCGAAGTCAGGAAACTTGTTCGTTATCTCGATATATGCGATGGAAATATGGAAGAAGGTTCCTTGCGGTGCGATGCAAATATTTCGGTGATGCCAGTTGGATCCAAGGTATATGGAAATAAAGTTGAGGTCAAAAACATGAATTCGATACGTAACGTTCAAAAAGCGATTGAATTCGAGATTGAGCGTCAAATCGAGATGAAAGAGAACAATGAAAACATATTCTCCGAGACACGCTCATTTGATGCGCTTAAAGGAATTACCATTGCAATGCGTTCCAAGGAAGCTGCAAACGACTACAGGTTTTTTCCAGAGCCTGACTTGCAGCCCATTTCAGTGCGTAAAGAAGATATCGAAGCGGTGCGTAAAGAAATGCCTGCGTTGCCAAGAGATCTATTTATTCGATTTACTAAAGAGTTTGGCCTCTCAGAATACGATGCATACAACCTAACTGACTCCAAAGAAATAGCACTTTTCTTCCAAAAGATAACGAAACTTTGTTCGAACTATAAAAGCGCTGCCAATTGGGTAATGGGTGATATTAAATCGTACTTAAATCAACAAGGAATGGAAATGTCTGATTTTCCAATTTCAGTTGAAAACATTGCACTATTAATACAAATTATTGATGATGGTAAAGTTTCCTCTTCTGTTGCATCACAAAAGATTTTTCCTGAATTACTAAAATCAGATGAAAAAACTCCACTTCAGATCGCAGAAAAACTCAATTTGATTCAAGACTCTGATGAAAGCTCCATTTTGTCTTATATTCAAACTGTGATCGAATCGAACCCTGAAGAAATTGAACGCTATAAAAATGGCGAAAAACAACTTGTTGGATTCTTGATGGGACAACTAATGAAAGCTTCAAAAGGAAAAGCAGATCCCAAAGCGGCAAATCAATTAATGCGTGAAACACTGGATAAATTATGATTACAAAATTAGCAGGTCTATTCTTTTCTCTTGGTGTTCTGATATCTTGTAGTGAGGAGGTAAAACCATTGGAAGATGAAAATCGAAGCGAAGAATTAATTACAAATATTGAAATTTCAGGAGCGATAAAAAACAATGGAAACAATGGTGTTTTTCTCGAGGCAAGAAGCCCAAATGGAATAATAAGTATTGCAGAAACAACGTCAGATGCTTCAGGGAATTTCTTATTAAATGGCAATATTCCAGCATTCGGACTTTACCAATTGCGCTTGGGCGATAATACTCAAAATACAATCCCATTAACATTGGTACCAAATGACAAACTCAATATAGAAGCCAACATCGAAAATTACACGAGTTCACCAATACTCTCAGGGACTTCTTGGTCGCGAGTCATGACTGATTACATGAAATTATACTCTGATTTTCAAATTGCACAAGCAGCACTTATGGCTGATAAAGGAAATAAGACCAATGAGGAATTAACGCAAAATTACCAACAACTAAAAGCTCCGGTTGACTCTTTCGCAATTGCACAAATGCTTGCAGACCCTGGAAATCCATTCAATGTCGTCTTGATATCTGCTGCATCTCCAGAGATGGGATTCAATGATTGGAATCCAGACAACCTCGATGTACTCAACACAGTATGCAATGCATATATGAAGTCATTTCCGAACTCACCAATGACGAATTCGCTAAGTGAACATGTGTTCCAAATTGAAACAAATTACAAACAACATATCGCAAATACATCAGGTACATTTGCAGCGCCAGAAATAAAACTAAACAATCCAGATGGAGTAGAATTAAGTCTTTCTGGTTTGAAAGGAAAGTATGTACTCATTGATTTTTGGGCCTCATGGTGTGGGCCATGTAGAAGGGAAAATCCGAATGTAGTTCGTCTATACAATACTTATAAAAATAAGGGATTCACCATTTTCTCAGTCTCACTTGATGACAACGCCGAAGCATGGAAAGAGGCAATTAAAAAGGATGGACTGACATGGCCAAATCATGTAAGCGATCTTCTAAAATGGAACTCACCCCTTCCTCAACTTTATGGATTTTCAGGAATTCCGCACACTGTATTGCTCAATAAAGAAGGAAATATCATTGGAGTCGGACTGCGAGGAGAAAAATTGGAACAAAAATTGAAAGAGATATTCTCAAAATAAAATAACTATGCGATCAATCATCACACTTTTATCTATAATCTTGTCTTTTGGCTCGGCCGCCCAAGACATCAGCATTAATCTTTCTGGAAATATTTTTAATTCAAACCAAGACTCAATTTTTGTATCTCAATATTATGGGACAGGGTATAAAAACTTTTTCGGTACGAAAATTAAAAAGGATGGAACATTTAAAATGAAAGGGGCTCTTCCGCATCCCGACTTTTATGTGCTCCGTTTTGGTAACGAACATATAAATATCATTCTTCGAGACAAATCAGATATCCAAGTATATAGCGATGGATCAAATATCAGTGCTTTTACAAATATTGTAGGTTCTGAAGAATCTGTGAACCTGAATAAATATTTGAACATTGCTCAGGCTTGGAAACTGAAATTAGACTCTGCAAATGCGCGCGTAGCTAAATTCCCAGAGGAACGCCCAGAGATCAATCGGGAAATGACAAAGGAATATAAAAAATTCCAAGGTTTACGCAGCTCATTTATACAAAACAACTCAAATTCTGCTGCACTTTTTGGCGTTCTTAACACACTTGACATCAATACAGACTTCGCCACCTACGAAGCGGTAATGCGACAGTTAATGGCATCATTTGGCTTATCTCCAACAGTAATTGCAGCGAATGAAAATTTTCAAAAATACAAAACTGAAAAATTAGAAAATGACCCACTCGCTCCAGGAAAAATGGCACCAACCTTCACAGAGGTAATGGCAAACGGAGATTCTCTCTCACTTGAAGATCTCCGTGGAAAAGTTGTTTTATTGGATTTTTGGGCGTCTTGGTGTGGACCATGCAGACGCGAAAATCCAAACGTCGTTAACCTCTACGAAAAATACAAAGACGATGGTTTTACGATAATGAGTGTTTCACTAGACAAAACAAAAGCACCATGGCTTGCCGCGATTGAGAAAGACAATTTAAGCTGGCCAAATCATGTGAGTGATTTAAATGGGTGGAATAGCCGAGTGCCAAAATTCTATGGTGTAAGAGGAATTCCATTTACTGTGCTTATTGATCGAGAAGGAAATATTATCACCTCTGGAAATGCTACACGCGGTGAAGCACTTGCAGAGAATTTAGCACGTATTTTTGGCCATTAATGTCAAACGAAACGAAAAATATATATTTTGCATCGGATTTTCATCTAGGAGCTCCGAATCACGAATCAAGTCTAATCCGTGAAAAATCAATCGTATCATGGCTCGATCATATAAAAGATGATGCCGCTGAAATCTATCTTGTTGGCGATTTGTTTGACTTTTGGTTTGAATACAAACGTGCCATCCCAAAAGGATTTGTTCGTTTGCAAGGTAAAATTGCTGAATTGACCGACAAAGGAATCCCTGTGCATATTTTTACAGGGAATCATGACATGTGGATTTTCGATTATTTGCCAAAAGAATTGGGTGTATCCCTCTTTCGCAAACCGATTGAACGAGAGTTCTTTGGAAAACGGTATTTGATCGGTCACGGCGATGGGTTGGGGCCTGGAGACCGAGGTTATAAATTCTTAAAGAAAATTTTTGCCAACAAATTTTGTCAATGGTGTTTCGCTCGATTGCATCCCAATTTTGGTATTTGGCTTGCTGATAAATCATCCAAAACAAGTAGAGCGAAAACTGGAACTTCAGATGAAAGCTATCATGGAAACGACAAGGAGTGGCTTTATTTGTACTGTGAAGAAACACTGAAAGCAAAGCACTATGACTATTTTGTGTTTGGACATAGACACCTACCGATAGAGCAGAAAGTCGGCACCGCAAGCACCTACTTTAACCTTGGAGAGTGGATTAATTACCGCACCTACCTTGAGGTAAGCAACGATGGCGTTACTCTCAAAGAATGGAAAAATTAGATTTGCTTTTACACACAGTATAAGAGAATAGATTAATAAAAGTACAAGACTACATACCAGGCAAACCTCCACCCTTCATTTGACGCATCATATTGCGCATATTTTTAGGATTACTCATCATTTTCATCATCTTCTTGGTGTCATTAAATTGTTTCATCAATTTATTTACCTCTTGGATATTCGTACCACTTCCTTTTGCAATCCGATTCTTTCGTGCTCCATTCATTAGTTCAGGTTTGGAGCGCTCTGCTGGAGTCATGGATTGAATCATGGCCTCAATATGCTTAAAAGCATCATCCTCTATTTCAACACCTTTCATCGCTTTGCCCATTCCTGGGATCATCCCCATCAAATCTTTGACATTCCCCATCTTCTTCACTTGCTGTAATTGGCCCAAAAAGTCGTTGAAATCAAATTGATTCTTCTTAATTTTCTTTTGTAGTTTTCTTGCCTCCTCCTCATCAAATTGCTCTTGAGCGCGCTCTACAAGGGAAACAACATCCCCCTTACCAAGAATACGATCCGCCATACGAGCAGGATAGAATACATCAAGTGCATCCAACTTCTCACCTGTTCCAACAAACTTAATCGGCTTATTCACGATTGATTTAATTGAAAGTGCGGCACCACCTCGTGTATCTCCATCAAGCTTTGTCAATACAACGCCATCGAAGTTAATTCGTTCATCAAACGACTTGGCCGTATTGACTGCATCCTGTCCAGTCATTGAATCCACGACAAATAATGTCTCTGTTGGTTCAATCGCGCTCTTAACATCTGCAATTTCGGACATCATTTGCTCATCAACTGCCAGTCGACCCGCAGTATCGATGATAACCACATTGAAGCTTTTACTTTTTGCATGGGCTATGGCGTCTTGAGCAATTTTTACAGGATTCTTCTCCTCCTTGTTCGAATACACCTCCACCCCAAGCTGCTCTCCAAGCACATGCAGTTGATCAATTGCAGCTGGACGGTATACGTCGCAGGCGACTAAAAGAGGGTTTTTTCCTTTTTTATTTTTTAAATAGTTCGCTAGTTTACCTGAGAAAGTTGTTTTACCAGAACCCTGTAGACCAGACATCAAAACAATACCAGGATTGCCTTTAATGTTGATGTCAACTTCATTTCCTCCCATGAGATTCACAAGTTCCTCATGGCAAATTTTTATCATCAATTGACCAGGAGAAATTGATGTAAGTACATTCTGACCTATTGCTTTTTCTTTAACGGTAGATGTGAATTCTTTTGCAGTTTTAAAACTAACATCTGCATCCAAGAGTGCGCGTCTTACCTCTTTCAAAGTTTCTGCAACATTAATTTCAGATATCTGACCTTGACCTTTTAAGACTTTAAATGCTCTTTCGAACTTATCCGTTAAATTTTCAAACATATGTATACGATTTCGGGCTACGAAATTACAAATTTCGTCTGTGTATCAAATGGATTAAAATGATTTTCTTGAAGGTTTCTTCGAATTCCATTAGGGAATTAAAGAAATGAACATCTTGAGGCGCTATTCAACATTTACAGTCCCTTAAAAACTCAAGGGAAAAATCTCAGAAAATAATCACTCCTCATCAGAGGCTGATTCTAATTCTTTAATGCCAATCCCAACATAGCCATAAACCACCGTCATCAAAGGACTCAGTAGATTGAAAAAACAATACATCCAATATTCTCCTGTCATAACACCCAGAACACCTTGCTGATAAGCTCCACAGGTATTCCATGGAAATAGAACTGAAGTTACGGTTCCTGAATCCTCGAGCGTTCTACTCAAGTTTTGAGGAGCCAATCCACGATCTCTATAGGTATCTGAAAACATCCTGCCTGGAACTACGATAGCCAAATATTGATCCGAGGCAGTAGCATTAAAAAAGATACACGTACCTGCTGTAGTAGCAATTAAAGACCCGGTTGATTTAACGAAAGTCATTATGGTCATCGTAATTTTCTGAAGCATACCACATGCTTCCATAACACCGCCAAAGCACATTGCACAAATAATCAACCAGACTGTATTCATCATGCCAGCCATACCACCGGTTGCGATTAACTCATTAACTTCGGCACTCCCCGTATCAACGGCAGTATCTGTTGACATTGCATTAAAAATTCCTTTGTAGGATGATTTTAAGTAATCTCTTGATACACCGGATATCTCTTCAAGTATTTGAGGCTGAAAAACAACAGCTGCAATAGCTCCCAAAACAGTACCTATAAACAATGCAGGAATCGCATTTACCTTTCTAACAATCAATAGAATCACAATAGCAGGAACCACAAATAAAATAGGTGAAACATAGTATTTCGAACCAATAGAATCCATCAATGCATTAACTTCACTGCTGTCGGCTGAAACATCAATATTCAAACCAAGAACAAAGAAAATGATTAATGTTATTAGAATAGATGGAACAGTTGTTAATGCCATGTACCGGATGTGTGTAAATAAATCTGTTCCAGCCATAGCAGGTGCCAAGTTCGTGGTATCTGACATGGGTGACATTTTATCCCCAAAATAGGCTCCCGAAATAATAGAACCCGCAATCATTCCCTCATCAATCCCCATTCCGCTACCAATTGCCAACAAGGCAACCCCTACAGTTGCAACAGTGCTCCAAGAACTCCCAGTTGCAAGAGCCACAATTGCACTAACTGCGCAAGATGCAACAAGAAAATAAGTTGGGTTTAAAATCTTTAATCCATAATAAATCATGGTTGGTACAACACCTGAAGCCATCCATGTACCCGCTAGAGACCCTATCAACAACAAAATCAGCAAAGCTGGCAATGCAGAATTAATACTCTTTACAATCCCTGTTTGTAAGTCTTTCCATTTGTAATTTAATCCAGAACCAATGACTCCAGCAACAACAGCAGCTATAATGAGGGCGATTTGGTTCGCTCCAGAAGTGGCATCATCAACGTAAACCTTAACATTCACATACAGGAGAACAATAAGAACAACTATAGGCACTAATGCGATTAAAAAATGTGGGGAGCGATATGTTTGGTTATCAGACATAAATATATAAATAGTGTTCAGGCTAAAATAGCCATTTATTCAAGCTTTTTACTTTTTTTGGGAGTATAGAAAAGTAAAATTAACACCGGAAGTAACGTCAAATCAGCAATAAGAGCAACAAATAGCGCCAAGCAAAGCATGACTCCCAAGTAAAAAGTTCCAAGGAAACTTGAAAATACCAAAAGAGCGAATCCAGAGCAAAGAATAAGCGTGGTTAAGATCATGGCCTTCCCGGTCGTCATATAACTTCTTTTTAATGCATACATTCGAGTTCGTCCTTTCATCAATTCATAGCGAAACTTCCCCAATAAATGTATGGTGTCGTCTACTGCAATCCCGAATGCAATCGTAAAAATAATGGCAGTAGAAATTTTTAATTCAACGCCAATATACCCCATAACACCTCCAATAAATAATAACGGAACTACGTTTGGAACTATACTGATCAACAAAATTGAACCTGAACTAAAAATAAGCCCCATAATCAAAGCTACAATGAGAATTGAGACGGCCAAACCTTTGACCAAACTAACAGAAAGGTAACTTAAATTTTTATCAATCAAATGCGCTGTTCCCGTTATCTGGTAATCAATTTTACCATCACAGGTCTTTGTTCTAAGGTAATTGCGCAATTTATCGTCCATGGCAGTGACTGTTTTATTTCCTAAATCAGGGATTGTTCCACCAATGCGCAGCATTGTATTTGTCGAGTCAACCATCAAACGATAAATTGATTCTGCTCTATCACTGGTTAATCCTCGTTTCAAGGTTCGCCAATTTCTTTTTCTCGTTGGTAATTTGTAATATTCGGGCATGCCCGAATACATACTTCGATGTCCAATTTTTATAGCCGATACAAGGGATGTCTTAATTGTCAAACCATACACTTCAGTTAAATAGTTCTCAACAGTATCAATAGTTCTAAGAATCTCCTTATCCCATACGCCAAGCGATGTATCTTTGATAGTAACAGCCAATTCAAATGGTCGAACACCTCCATAGTTTTTGTCCAAATAATCAAAATCTTGCTTCAAAGGTTCATCCTTACTCAAATCATCCATCAACAAATTGTTTGTTTCGATTTTTAACAAACCGAATATACTCAGCAGAATCACCACAGCAGATACAATTAAAATCCGCCCCCTTTTTCTTAAAATAACCACGAACCAACGTTCAAGTCGTTTTCTCCAAAAATGGTCTTTCTTTTTCTCTCGAACATACTTAGGCCCGGGGAAAAAGTAGAACAAAACAGGCAACGTAAGAAAAGTTAAAAAGAAGGCGATCAAAACGCCAATGCCCATTACAACTCCAAAAACCTGTATTGGCTCCACACGTACAAAAACAAGTGAGAAGAAACCAATTGAAGTTGTAACTGAGGTTAAAAAAGTCGCCATTCCAACCTCACGAACAGCAGTTTTAATGGCCTCAAAGGGGAGTTCAGTTGTCCTAAGTGCATCGAGGTATCTAGACACGAGGTGTATGACATCCGACATAGAAACAACGAACATAACGGAAGGAAGCACAGTAAGTATGATATTGATTGGTTCTTCAAAAAGTCCCATCAGACCGATCAGCCAAATCATACCGGAAAAAATAACCAACTGTGGTATTAACACACCCCATATTGACTTAAATGCAATGGCCAAAAATAAGACAACAAGTACCGCACTAAGTGCTACAAAAAGCAACATTTCATCTTGCATCTTGTCGATATAATATTTCTGCCCAATCGTTCTACCAGCAATGCGGATTTTTTCAAAATTGTATTTATTGGCTTTTGCAGTCAACTCGTCAATCAACTGGTCACTTTTTTCTTTGGATAAAAAATCTTCATGTCGAATAAATACACAGACAGATTTACCATCCTCTGCCACAAACGAATTCACCAATTCTTGCTTTGAAAAAATATTAGCAGAATCTCTACTTAAATCAAGATTATCGAAATCAATATATGGACGGGTGTCTATGATTGCACGAATAAAAATTTCTTCTTGATTTGTTATTGATGCAACCGAATCAACGCTCTTTATCTCAGTCAAATCATTCGTGAAATCATCCACTTTTTTTAGAAACTTTCGATTAAAAACACCATCTTTTCGCTCTATTCCTATGAGCAAGAAATCATTGTCAGAAGTAAACTTTTTGCGGTACTCAAGAAAAAAATCTGTCTCTGGATCGCTGGTTGGATAAAACTTTTCAAAATCATAATCAAGACCAATCCGAGTTGCTTGATAAACAAAAAAAAGTGTTGCAATGAACAACCCGAATAAGACGATTCTCGAATACTTTCTGAATGAAACTTCTCCAATTTTTTTCAATACAATGTGCTTTTATGGATAGCAAATATAATGGCTTTGTCGGATTCTCAAGTTCAATCTCTGAAGTTCCTTGCGCTAGATTTTTAATTTTCCTAAATTTGAGTAAACAATTTAATAATTATGAAAAAACCATTACTTTTTACACTTCTGATCGCTACAACTGCTGCTCAAGCTCAAATGACTGTATCCAATGAGCCTTCAATTGGAGAAACGTCTACCATGTATGTTTGTGATGCATCCACTGCCAATTTAGCGGGTGTTAACGGAACTGGAGTAACTTGGGATTACAGTAACCTTACTATTGATCCTGCTGACACGCGGGTTGTTGATGTCGCTGATCCAGCAACAACATCATTCGCCTCATCGTTTCCAAACTCTACAAAAGTAATTCAGGTTGAAAACACTATGAATACCTTTATCTCTTCTTCCGCAACGGAAAAAATTTCACAAGGATTTACATTTTACGAAAGTTCAATTGGAGATGCGGTAGTAACTTATGGCAATGATACGCAACTCCTTGCAACTTATCCATTCAATGACGGGGATGCAGTTCAAGACAACTACAGCGGAGATGTCAATTATACTTTTAATACAGTACCAATAAATGAAACATTGACAGGAAACTCTCATTCATCAATTGATGGAAGCGGAATACTCAATTTACCTGGCGGTCTGTCGATTTCGGGAGTAATCCGTTACAAACTAGTCGATACAGCAACCACAAATATACCAGTACTTAACACGGCTAAATTGATCCGAACGCAATTTGAGTACTACGATTATTCAGATCAAAACTTACCAATTTTCATACATACAACAATTAACTTGGCAACAACTACGGGTACAACGCTTGCAAATGTTGTTACTGTTCTCTCAAAGTTTGGATACAACAATTTAAACACTCTTGATGGAACAATCGAATTTAATGCTTATCCAAATCCTACAAGAGATAAAGTCACGCTCACTGGCAATTTTTCAGACAATGCAGAAGGAGTTATTACAGACCAATCAGGAAGAATTCTAAAAAATATCGGTATCAAGAATGGTGAAGCTATTGATATTTCAGATTTGGCTACAGGCACCTACATGATTACATTGATTGATCGTGAGCTCAGAACAACAAAAACAATTGTAAAGAAATAACCAAAGACAATTGTCAACTCTTAAAAGCCTCTGAAGCAATAAATTCAGAGGCTTTTTAGTTACCATTAAAAAACAATACCAAATCCTCTTGTGGATTGAATTCAAATGAAATCATGAAGTCCTATTATGCCGCAATAATCGCACTACTCTCCTTTCATTCGGTTGGACAACTCAACAATGGACTAAATCCGATTGAACGTGCTTACCTATTTCATATTGTTAAAAAAAGCCCCATTCTCAATAAGAATATGGGACGCTACTTCGACTATCAGGGCCCTATTATTAATTTGCCCAACAATACATTGAATTACGACTCCATTGAATTATTAATAATCAATCAACCCGATTTGCTGATTATACGAAAGGGAGAAATTGCCAAATCTCCCAAAGGACTGATTGCAGAAGCAGCCAATAAAATGGCACTCTGGGAGCTCAATAAACTGCTTCTTAGCAAGAGAAATTCAAAGAAAAATTACGATACGCAGAAACTAGAGCTATTCGAGACTTTTCTTAATGAAAAGCTACCTAAAGCGGCCTATCGTCAGAACGAAGGTGCAATTGAACCACATCCAAAAATCTACAATTGCCTTAACCCAAGCTTATCATTAGATGAAAAAATTCTTTACATTAATTCTCTCCGCTTTCTTTCAGCCGATGAACAACGCTTGACGCTTGACGCAATAAGTTATGCCATAAATAAATATGTCGAAATTCGGGCGCTTGAAACGTACCTCAGTCTCGGTGGAAAAACAGAATATTTTACAAATATTTTAATCGCAGCTGGAGATGGTAGTAATACTTCTGGATTGCTACAAGAACGGGAGAAAGACGAACACGGAAGATGGAATAAGGGATTGCCAAAAGCTGTTGGTTTGTTCCCATACCAATTAATAACAACCTCAACGGACAAAAAAGTAAAAACAATTGAACCAGAAAGATGCGCTCGGCAAACTCTAAAAACAGCTGGACTGAATCGTCTTACAAATATTCACCTAGATGTCTGGGGATATAACTCAAAAAAACAAACGACAGTAGTTATCGAGAAAAATGGTTTACACTACCACCTATTCGGATCAGGAGAAAGTCGATTTCTCACTCCCGACTCCTCCTTTAATAGCGGTGCAACATTTCAATCAATTATCAATGATTTAGAATTTGATAAAATAGCCAAATGGAACAATAAAATTAATGGGAAACATGGATTAGACAACCGCATAATGCGGCTAGAGAAACAAAAATCCGAGACCGAAATAAAGATCAATAATAAAGAAAAGGAATACTCAGATTTGGGCTATACACCTCTGAAATCAAACAAAAAACAGATCCGAAAAGTCGCCAGAAAAAGAAAAAAAGCACTGAAAAAAAAATCAGGGAATTATGAACTCATTCTAACATCAAAAGTACAACGTTCAGAAAGAAAAAAAATACAAAATCAATTAATTGAATTGAACTCCGCTTATACAAGATATTCGCAGCGCATAATAGACTTGATTCAAGAGAAAAAAAATGCGACTGATAAACGTGCTGTTTTACAAGCACGCCTCGATTATTACAAGGACATTATGGGCTATCGGTGGGCCGCTTTTAAAGAAAAAGATGGACTTTTTGTATTTGAAGATTCAAGCACATTTGATTCATACACGCAGGAGTTTCAATTCAAACCCTCAGAAAAACCGGAAGAATTCGAAGTACGACTCGTTGCTATTCCAGAATCGAGCATTTCAACCTCAGCAGATGAAGTTATGTTGCACATCAACGTAATGGATGCAAAACCAGATTACAATGCCCGAATTAAACTCAAACTCAATGATGTTTTTCCATCAGATGAGTGGAAACTAAAACAAGAATTATTTAATGCAACTGACAGTGTTTCGGTTCATGTATTTTTTGAAGCCTTATTGAACAAAAAATTAAAATTTAATATTGTTGCTCGTGGACAAGGAATAGGAAAATGGGATGGCAACAGAATCATAAAAGACGATACACCAAACGAACTAAACCAATACCCTGGAGATCCAAAATATTCAAAAATGGATACGTCTTTTGTTCGACTGAGATCTTCTGAAGTAATTGTTTATATAAATCGATCTATACACTTAGAAATCAATTCATACACCGACCCTATAAAATCAAACTTATTAATTTCAAATATACATATACAAGAAGCAATGTCGAAATATCGTCTGTCAAAAAATGACATACTATCAGCTTACAGAACAGCAGAATTGATGAATGCATTGAGTCAAGAAATAAGCATTCGCGCCGGCACTTATCTCACAAGAGAGAATGCGAAACTCGTCATTGACCGATTCAATAAAGCAATAGAAAAAACCAGAATTTACGTTGGTCGAACCTCGTTTAAACTAAACGATTTAAAATGAATTAGTCATCATTATTTTGCCCAATAAAGAATTCATTTGAAAAATTCAGTAAATAGACCTTGTCAACCGCACGTGTTAACGCTGTATATAACCACCGATAATAATCTGGTCCGAGCGTTTCATCAGAAATATACCCCTGATCAATAAATACATTTTTCCATTGACCTCCTTGCGACTTATGACAGGTTATTGCATAGGCATATTTCACCTGAAGCGCATTGAAATACGGATCCTTTAAAATAGCTTCGTATCGTTCTTTTTTAATTTTTAAATGAACGTAGTCTTGTTCAACCTCATAAAACAATTGACGCATTCTCTCTCTTGGAAGAGCTGGTCCCTCACACAATAGCGACTCTGTATGAATGATCAACTCCACATCTCCAGCCTCCGAATAGTCAACAAAATTCACAACTACTCGAGCAAACTCGAAACCATAGAGCTCCTCAACTTTCAGTATTCTTCTGATAATAAATAGTTCACCGTTGGCAATAAACCCCATTTTTGAATCGTCACCGATCCAGTAGTAATTGTTCTTAACGACCATTAAACAATCCCCATTGCAGAGCTTCTCCTCGTACCACATTATTCGTCCTCGAATTTGTTGATTATATGCGTTCGCCGTCTTGTTGGACCGTGTGATGAGAATCGTATCTTCAACTCCATGGGTATTCATACTCGATTCAAGTTCCTCTTGAAGCTCTGAACCACTTAATCGTATCAAATCGCCTCCAGGCTTTAAATCGAACTTTGGATAGTCAACCCATTTGGTGTTTCGAAGTAAGGTAGCATTCCGAAGCACCTCTGAATCTTCTGCTTGACGCAACACTTGAGTCAATCTAAAGCTAGAAATATTGATGTTTGGATAATGATTCAACAGATAATCCACGTTTAATGCTGGTGAGTAATCACTTCCTACGGGTGGCAACTGCCCCTCATCCCCCATTAATATCAACCGACACCCTGCTCCAGAATATACAAACTCAAAGAGGTCATCAAGTAAATTCCTGGAACTTACATTTCCATCTGCTTGTATCGAGTAATCGCCAATCATGGATGCCTCGTCAACAACAAATACCGTATTTCTAAATAAATTCGGCTGAAGACTCAGTGGAGAAGTAAAATCTGTTTTCGACTTTCGCCTGTAAATGTGTTTGTGAATGGTGAATGCATCTTCCTTCGACTTTAGACTAAAAACTTTTGCAGCTCGCCCTGTTGGTGCCAGCAATTTAACACGTACCTTGTAGTGTCGCAGCGTCTGAACAAAAGCTCCCAAGACAGACGTCTTTCCAGTTCCTGCATAACCTGACAAAACAAAAAGTTCTTTTGAATCTCTTTTGCGCAAAAAAGACTCAAGCTCTAAAAATAATTCAGATTGATCGTAGGTTGGTATTAAACCAAGTTTGTCTATGATTTTTTGCTGAAACAGGCTGTTACTCATCGATTTGGACTGCAATGCTAAAGGTATTAAGAATTCCGAGATTGAAGCTCGAATTGAATGGATAAAAAAAACTAATGAATTGACCTTTGGCACTATTCAAAAAATTGTAGTTTTGTTAACGTTAATTGCAAATGAAAATAAACATGATCAACACACTTTCTCTGTATTTAAAGAAATATTTTGTACCCTTCGTATTTACTGCGGTTGGATTAACAATATTAATTTTAGGTTTTGCAAACAATCAAAGTGGCATCTTTAAATTTTCTGCTGTGCTCATGCTTGGTGCCGGAGCAATTAGTATATTATATAGTGCCGGCAACCTAAAACCCTTGTATGTATACCTTATTGGAGGTATTATGGGAATTGTTGCTTTGATTTCAATCTATATGTCTTACGATAGCGTTGCAACGAGCCAACAGTTCACAAAAGATAAATCCTTCTGCATGGAACTATCCAAGCAAAATCTATCGGATATCTCTTTCATACAAAAAGCGTACAAAGAGCAAAATGGCGTATATGCTGGAACATGGAAAGAACTAGTTGACTATACTAATACAGGAACTTCGCCTCAGGTGATTTCTGAAGGGGTTGTTCCAAATGAAAGAATTACAGTAGAAGAAAGAGACTACCTCTATGGAGATGACAGACCAATTGACAACAACATGACAGAAACTGAAGCCTATCGACTCTCTAAATGGACAGAAGGCCCACGCTATGCTATGTTCGCCGGATTCAAAAGAGATACAGTTCAGGTTAGTATAATGCAATCAAAGTTCCTTACCCGCTCCTATGCAGAGAACCGAATTAAATTGGGCTTTCCAGTATTCAACGCCGAAGATCTCCCATACATTCCTTCGACGAAAAAGAAACAAAAATGGAATCTAGAAGTTAAAGACTCAATCAATGTCAACGGAATCGCTGGACCATCAATCTACATTTCTGGTAAAATCCCATTCCCAGAAATAGAAGGCGGAAACAAAATGATTGAAATGTCATTAGGAAATATCAAAACGTTTGAACACACAGGTTCTTGGGAAGATGAATAAAATATGACTGGACTCCATCTCGCTGCTGAAATCACTATAAGTAATGTTCGTTTTGTTACGTTCCGCAACGGTACTGTTGTTCAAGCCATTCAGGAAACATACTCAGGCAAAACTGATATTGAAATAAAACATGCATTGAGTGCAATCTTTCAAGAAAATGCCCTACTCCAAGATGATTTCGAAGAAGTAACGGTTGCGTGGTGTGAAGATAAATCCTCACTCGTACCCAATTCTATTTTCAACGAATCAAAACCAATTGACATTTTTAAACTTTGTTTCGGAAACACAAGTGAAAACGATGAGATCGATTACAATCGAATATCAGAACTAAGCGCAATTAATGTCTACCATGTCCCCAATTGGTTAAAAGCATTTTTTGTTATGCGTTTTCCACGAGTTATAATTCAACATGCTGGAACTCATATTATTAGAAAAATATTGAGCGAAAATGCATTCCAATTAAAGGCAACTGTTGTCTGTTTCGAGAATTACTTTCAACTTACGATTGTGAAGCACAATGCGCTTGAATTCTATTCCTCATTCAACTATCAAAATGCAGATGACGTCATTTATCAATTGAGCTTTGCACTGCAACAGAAAGAACTTCTAAACGAAAAGGGTTCAATTGAATTGATCACCTCAATTGGTAGTGAATCATCTCTTATTGAAGAAATCGAAAGAGGCCTTCAAAAAATTGGAGACTTCAAACAAATGAATATTCGCTCAGATAAATATTACCTCTCTAAATCTCAGTTACTGTGCGTATAATTCGGGGAAAATTCAAAACGCGCTATTTTGACATACCCAAGAATTTCCATTCCCGGCCTACCACTGATTTTGCCAAAGAGGGCTTATTCAATATACTTGAAAATAATTTCACATTAGAACAATTGAAAATATTGGATCTATGTGCTGGTTCCGGCAATATCTCCTTTGAATTCCTTTCCCGAAATGCTGGTTCAATTGTAGCTGTTGACAACAATTACAAATGCTATAAACACATTAAATCCATGGCACATAAATTCGAGTGTCAAGATGCCATCGCCGTAATTAAAGCAGATGTGCTAAAATATCTCAAAAATACGAACGAACATTTTGATATCATTTTTGCAGATCCTCCCTATGAATATGAAAATTATAATTCCATCATCGATATCGTGATTGAACGGAACTTACTGCGCAAAAATGGAGTGCTGATCATCGAGCACGGAAAACAAACTTCACTTGAAAACAGAACCCATTTCGATTTTGTCCGTATATATGGAGGAGTACATTTTAGTTTTTTTCAAATAAACGATAGTCATGCGTAAAATTGGAGTATTTCCTGGTTCATTTGATCCTTTCACTAAAGGTCACGAAGTCATTGTAAATAAGGGGATTGACCTATTCGATGAAATTGTAATAGGTATTGGTGTGAATAGTGCAAAAAATTATATGTACAACATTGATAACCGTATTAAGCACATCAGCTCGTTGTTCGAATCAAACCCCAATATTAAAGTGGAGGCCTTTCGTTCGCTGACTGTTGATTTTTGTAAAGAAATTGGAGCAAATACAATTATTCGCGGGCTGCGAGACGCAAAAGACTTTCAATACGAGAAGTCAATTGCACATATGAACAAAGAAATTGCCGGCATAGAAACGGTGTTTTTTCTTACGGATCAAAAATATGCTGCAATTAATTCATCAATCGTCCGTGAAATTCATAAAAATGGTGGTCCTATTGATGCATTCGTAACCAATCCAGACACTCTCGTTTAGATAATGTGGTACGATATATGTACCTCGATTGAATAGAAAAATATAATATTCAGAAATGCCAAAAATCATTCTCATACTGTACCTTTTGGTAAACAACCCGATCTTCGCACAGAACGTATCTATTGAGGGAAGAGCTCCGGCTTATATTGGGAAGACAATAGAAGCCTATCGAATTGAAGATTACTTGAGCATGCGAAATGTCCTTGTGGCCAGCGCTAAAGTGAAAAGTGACAGTACTTTTCGTCTTTTATTTGACTCCAATTCGATTCAGAAAATTATCTTAAAATCAAATAACAATAAAAGTTTCCTTTATATAGAGCCAGGAAACAACTACACTATATTCTTCCCAAACAGAAGCAAATATGCACCCTATATTCCGTCTGGGAATGACGTAGAACTGAGTTTTTATGAACTTGATAGTACGGATATAAATTATAAAATACTAAGTTTTCAGCGTTGGATTGACAACTTTATAGGTCGCACCTACCACCTTAGAAATACGGTAGAAAGCACAGAATACATTGAAAGTTTCGAAAAATTCAAAGCCAACGTGCAAAAGGCATATCAAAATGATACATCATACAACGCTACATTTCTTAAAACACATATAAAATTTTCAATCGCTGGGTTGGAAAATATTAATAGCATCGCAGAACGCAATCGCTATGAGAAACATGACTTTTTCATCAAGTTCCATCCTGTTGAATACAATAATGATGCTTACATGGAATATATCTCCAGCTTTTATGATAAATTGCCACTGCAATTGTCTCAAGAGACAAACAATGCATTTTACAAAGGTGTGCTTAAAAGCAGTCCAAGTGAGATAATGAATGCACTCGGACAAGAATATACTCTCGTCAACAGACGAATACGAGAAATTGTAATGATCAAAGCGCTATCAGAATGCTATTTCTCAAATGATTATCCCCAAACCAATATTATTACAATCTTAGATAGTCTGAAAGAACAAAGTCTTTTCAAAGAAAATACCGTAATTGCTGAAAATATGCGATACCGTCTTTTGAATCTTATACCAGGATCAAAAGCACCCAACTTTGCCCTTATCTCGGATGGTTTAAAGACACAAACATTGATTGGTTTAAAAGGGAAACACATCTATCTTCATTTTTTCGATCCAACAAAAGCAAATCAACTTAGAGAGCTTGATTTAGTGGAAGATTTGAGTAAGAGGTATGACAAATACGTACGAATAATTAGTATCTGCAGAAAAAACGAGGTACTTGACCTAAAAATCCAACAGAAAATTGAGGAGTGTACTCATCAAGTATATCAAATTTCTGATTCAAATCCCATTTGGAAAAACTATCAGACACGAATATTACCACACTATAGCTTCATTGATGCTGCTGGATATATTATAAAAAACCCCGCTCTAAGTCCAACTCCAAACGGTGAATACAAAACAATTGATCGCACATTCTTTGAACTAAAGAAAGTGATTGAACAACGAAAAAAGGAAGAAATATTCAATCCAAGAGGTTAAATCGACTCATTTTCGTTCCTGCATGAAATCAAAATGTTAATTTTGATTCAAATTAATTCGATGCGATTCAATCTTTCAGAAATTAACGAGCTAATAAGGGAAAGACGTACAATTTACCCAGAGCAATTCAGTGATAGGAAAGTTCACAAAGAACAAATAGAAGTTATTTTAAATAATGCTCAGTGGGCACCAACGCATGGAAATACGCAGCCATGGAGGTTTAAGGTATTCACAGAAGAAGGACGCCAAACCCTGAGCACCTTCTTAGGTGGAGCATATTTAGAATTAACCCCTGTAAAAGAACAATCAGATCTTAAACTAAAAAAATTAGTATCTCGGCCATTGAAATCCTCTGTCGTCATAGCTGTATGTATGGAAAGACAGAAAGAGGAGACCATTCCTGAAATTGAAGAAATTGAAGCCGTAGCTTGCGCGATACAAAATATGTATCTCACTTGTACCGCATACGGGCTAGGTGGTTTTTGGTCAACTCCAAAACTGATTTACTCAGAATTAATGAACGATTTCTTACAATTGGGACAAAAAGACAAGTGCCTAGGACTTTTCTACATTGGTTATTCTAAAGAACAATGGCCCAAATCGCACCGCAAACCGCTTGAATATTCTACCGAATGGAAAACCCAGTAGATCATACACTTGACTTGGGGCTGGTAAATTATGTGCAACACCCTTCAAACCCGAGCTATATTGTTTATCGCTTCCCAGATAAAGAAAGAGCCGCGTCATTCGAAATTGAATTGAAAAATAATTCCATTTGGTTCGAAAAAGATGAAGAAAATAAAAGAGGAAAGGTCTACACTTTATTCGGAGTTCATAAAAATGACTTCAAAGTAACAGAACAAATCAACTTTAAAGTCGAAGCAAAACATAAAAAGCCATTTATTCCTTTCAAAGGCTTTAGGTTTATTGTTTTATTCATCGGACTCGGTTTATTGCTATTATCAGTAATCGGATATTGTAAACAACAAGAAAAATTATCATCATACAATAGCTCAAGTCTAACAATTAAGTAATTCGAATAAAATATGTTTACCAACGTTAAACTATCATTGAAACCATATTTATTCATACTACTGATCTTTGCAGTCACTCTAGCAAAAGCTCAGACTCCAAAGAGAACACTCCCCTCCTACTTTGGGTTTCAATTGCGTCCAGTCTTCCCTACTAATTTTATTGGTGCCTCAGAAACAACACTTTCAAAAAGTGGTTTTTTCACAAAAATTTCTCAACGTATGGGGTATTCTTTCGGAGGAACGGTAAGGATCGGACTCACCAAACTCATCGCACTTGAAACTGGAATCAATTTCACTGAACGAAATTACGATTTAGACATTACAGTTCCAGATTCAAACGTAAGTGTAGCAGATGAAATGTCATTTATCGAATACGATGTTCCTCTCAATGGTCTTGTTTACATAAAACTCTCTGAGAAATGGTACATGAACGCATCACTTGGAGCAATAGTAACATTTAAGCCAACAAATGTAGGTGTTTTTAATTCTCCAGGTGGATTTCATACGTTCACACATACCGGACTGACGAGAGGAAAAGTAGGAATCGATGCAAACGCAAATGTTGGCTTTGAATTAAGAACCAAGCGAAAGGGTTTTTTCTATCTCGGTGGTTCGGCGCGTGTTCCGTTTCAACCTGTCTTCGATTTGGTTGCAGATTATCAGTGGCAAGGAGATATCGTGAGGGTGATTGAAGAGGTAGACGGTTCATTTTTATCACTTGATTTCAAATATTTTTTCCCGATTATTAAAAATAAAGGAACTCAATTTATTGATGGACCGATAAAATAAGTCAATGCACATAAATATTATTTTTGCTTTATGGAAGAAATAATTCGGTATTTTAAGATGATTGCGCACCCAGAGGGAGGCTATTACTCTGAGACCTATCGGTCTTCAATGAACGTTCCAGGAATAAACCGACAATTGATGACAGCCATCTATTTTCTGTTGCCGTCTGGACAGGTATCGAAATTTCATACAATTAAAAGTGATGAATTGTGGTTTCATCATTCAGGAGGCCCAATTGTAGTGCATACTTTAGATGAAAATGGACACACCGAGCACCATTTGGGAATGGACCTTAATGCTGGTGAACAACCCCAAATTCTTATTAAAGCAGGAGTTGTTTTTGGTTCAACTGTGAAAGTTGAAAGCACGTATGCACTCGTTTCCTGTGTTGTTGCTCCGGGTTTTGACTTCCGAGACTTTGAGTTGTGTGACCCCTCCTCCCTATTGAATCTATTTCCGAACCACAAAGAAATCATTAATCGACTGACTTAAAACCCGATCAATCTCGTAAATTAGGAACGGTATTTGATATTCACAATATAAAAATCTAAAACAATGAAACGTTTCCCTTTTATTTTGGTACTTATCATTACAGTACTTTCTGGTTGTTCAAATACTGATAATTTATCCTTTGACACAGTTCAAAGCAGAGTTATTGGCAAATGGACTATACATAAGGTTAAGTTATTAGACAATAGACGGTTATTCAGTTCAAACATCACCGACATTTACAAAGACTTCACCTTTGAATACAAAGCAGACAATACGCTGGAAGTCTTTAATGCAAGAGAAAATAAGCTTCTTCAAGGAATATGGTATCTCGATGAAATTTGGAGTTGGGATGAGGAAAATCAGCAAAATGAAAGCTCTTATAAAATCTATTCTCTAGTATCTGATCCAACTGATTCAAGTGCTTATAGAGAGATGTATTGGAGTGATCTTCGAGTGAACAACCGAACAATGCACATCACAGAATCAAGACTTTCTGATGATGGACAAACACACAAGTATTCCTATGAATTAAGACGTTAATTATCTATTACGTAATTGCGTTTCATTCAATCGTGCAACATGTAATTTAATTTTATTTCTATTCATACTTGGCCAAATTGGTCGAATTTCACCATCTACTGCATCGATGTTTAAGTAATCACCAAAAAACAGTTTAGGATTTGGTTTAAAGGGACGTTTTGACACTTTTGTATCGACAAATGTCTTTCCGCCATCTCTTGACGTCGAGATATAAACATCAGTCTTTGTTGATGAATAATTTCGGCGGTCGTAATAAACGAAATACAAATTCCCTGAAAACTGATCAATCGTCATCCATGTGAAAAATTGATGCTTCCCTGATGTATCCTGATTCACACGAATAGGCGAATTCCAAGTCGCCCCTTGATCCTTGGATGACATCAACCAAGAATCTGTATCTGTCTCTCCGTTGCGTTGATCACACCAATTTAAATAGAGCGTTCCTCGATTCGGACCGTTACTCAAATCACACTTTAAAATTGGGAGACCATTCGCCCTGTAAATCCCTGGGATATTTAGTGCCCAACCACCATATTGCGGCTCTAAAATTGACTCGCATTCCTGCCAGGTCGTTCCTCCATCTAACGATTTATTAAAAACCAAGCCTTTTGGACCCGTCCATGTTACATAAATTTCGCCATCTGGACCGATTGCGGGAACAGCGCCCTCGACAGTATTGTCATCATCCAAACAGTCGCCTCCCCATTTCGAAATACGCAGAGGCTCTGACCAAGAGCGACCTGCATCAGTAGATTTTGAAAACATGATGAAAGAGCTGTCCTCTTTTTTCTTGGAATTGTATGCGTCAAATTGTGTCCAGGTCATACATACTTCATTCGTTTTTGGATTGACAACAGCCCATTGCTTGTCTTGTACCTTTGATCCATTTGGCGCAGGAAATGTTCCCACTGAAAACACGTCACAATTGCCACTGTCAAGGAGAGACGGAGTACATTTTGTTTGACATACAATACGGTCGAGATGTGTTGCTTTTTGATAGCTGGCCAAATGAAAAAAATAAATTTGACTTGCTGTATCAAAAATCAAAACAGGATCTCCATAAACACCATAAACACTGGAGATATTCTCACTGAGCCATGTTTTTCCACCATCAAAACTTTCATAAAACTCATCAAGTATCGCACCGGCAACAATGTGTTTTTTGTTGTTTGGATCTATAGCAATTGAGGGCTCTGTTTGAGCACCCATGTAGCGAGATCCAATTGGCTTGGCAAGTTTGACAACTTTAAATCCGCAAGAACTAAGAATTAAAATCGCAAAAATGAAACTGATTTCTTTTCTCATTTTATCGCAACCAATAATTAAACAATTTACTCTTTTGCCCATTGCCCTCTATTATCTTATAATTATAACGTGGTTTTTCGTAACTCTTCATTGTCATATAAGTTGAATACAACTGATCTTCTCTTGCATACAAGATACTGACCTTGTCTCCTACATTCAATCCAGCGAGAAATGCTTCCAACATATTTTTGTCTACCCGAACACCTTCAAATCCGATGACCTCATCATTAACACTCAGTCCTGCATCCTCGGCAGAAGAATTACTGCGAATCGAACGAATTTTAATTTTTCCGCCTGAAACAGATAACGACAAGCCAGAACTTGGTTTTGACTCCCCAACATAATTCACCTGCAAACCGACTTTTTCAAAAATTTCTTTATAGTTTGGAACGCGTGTTCCATTAATATAATTCAAGTAAAATGCATCCATATTTTCTCCCAAAAAAACCTCCAATTCTTTCTTGAATTCATCCTCAGTAAAACCACGATTTTTTGCTTGATAATAGGTCTTATAGATGTGCTGCATAAAATCATCGAGACTTTTTTTGCCCTTGTATTTTGCGATTATCTTTGCATCTAGAATCATTGCAATCACTGACCCTCTAGAATAATATGACATGGTCGTATTTGCACTATTTTCATTTGGACGATACGCCTTGATCCAAGCATCAAAACTCGCATGTGCAACAGGTTGAACACGCGTACCAACAGAACCCTCAACATAATTCAAACTGCTAAACATACTTCCAAGAAATTCCTTTTGTGAATAAATTCCCGTACGTAACAAAATCAATTTCTCGTAGTATGAGGTAAACCCTTCCATAACCCAAAGCATTGATGTATAATTCTCCTGATCGTAATCAAAAGGTCCTAGTTCAATTGGACGGATGCGCTTGACATTCCATAAATGGAAATACTCATGGGCAACTAATTTTAAAAACTTTTTGAAGTCTGCTCCTTCATACGTCCAGCGATTCACACTGAGTACAGTAGAGTTAACATGTTCCAAACCTCCTTGACCGTTTACAACATTGTGAATTATAAATGTATATTCTTCGTTTGGATTCTGACCAAAAATAGCTTTTGCACCTTCAACCACTTTTTTCATACCTGCCTTCAATTGGTTGATTTCATAGTTTCCGCTACCGTAAACAGCCACTTTGTGATTTACACCAGCAGCGCGAAAGGAGAAGGTTTTTTGATTTCCAATTTCTATTGGGCAATCGACAAGTTGATCATAATCTTTGAATACAAACTTTTCATACCCATCAGCAGCGACACCCTCATCTGTGGCTTTCAATGCGGTCGTAACAACAGAAAAATCCTTGTATGGATAGACCGTTACACTTCCATTATTGCTTTTATGACCTTCAACATACATAAAGACTCCTGAACCAGAAACAAAGCCATGGGTCAAATCCAAAAAACTTGTTCTTACAGTCAGTTCAAAAGCGTAGACCTCATAAGCAACATGAACATTTGTTGCCTCCCCCTTGTCTATACGCCATGTGTTTTTATTGGTCTTCTTAACAGGCAGTTGATCTCCATTTTCATCAAATGCCTTCACCAAGTTGACATTCTTTGCAAATTCACGCGCCAAGTATGATCCTGGTGCCCAAATCGGCATTTTTACATTCAGTACCTTTTCTTGAAATCCACTAAGTTCCATCTCTACGTGATAATAGTGATTTGCAGGTTTAGGCATCTTTAGATTATAGTTGATGTCCTCCGCAAAAGTCAAACAGGAATAGAGCGAAAAAAGGACAAGAGATAGATATTTAAGCATAATTTCGTAATTTTCCACTAATGTAAGAAAAGCAAAACTTTGAGTCTCTCTTTAGTGATTGCTATTTTTTTAGAAATTCGAAACAGGTAAGTAAAGGAACAACCAATTAAATACATAAAAAGGCTTATCTTGGTAAAAGTTAAATACACCCTATGGCTAAAATCATCTCATACACAATTCTCAGTTTATTGTTCTTCAGTTGTCAATTGGAGAAGGAACCAACGGTTTCAGAGGATGGAAGTAAAAAAGAGTTAGAGAATCAAATTGCACAACTTAAATTGGACAATTCTCTAAAAGATTCCGTTATCAATGAGTCGCTATCTTTTTTCAATCAGATCAAATCAAATTTGGTAGAGATCGGTATTCATCGTGATGAGATTAGAACAATCTCAAATAACCCAGAACTACAAACAACAGACAAAAAATGGATTTTAGAGCAAATACGTCACATCAACTTTCTTCGTGAAGACAATGCGGTAAAATTGAATCAACTCAACACTGAATTATCCAAAAATGCATTAGAAATTGAAGAATTACAAATCATGGTGGAATCACTTATCAAAGAGATTCAATGGAAAGATGAACAAATCGAGTTACTTCAAAATGAATTGGATGCTTTAGATCACCAATATGCGGCACTTTTTGATGCGTACCAGGAACAATCTTCAGAAGTAAGCGTCTTAACCGATAATCTGAATCAGGTTTATTATGCGTATGGATCTGAACAAGAATTATTAAATAACAACATCATTGAAAAGAAAAATGGATTTATTGGTATTGGTAAGAAGCTAAAATTGAGGAGTGATTTCAAAAGTGATTATTTTACTGGTGTAGATGCAACGAAATCAAATTCGTTTCAGATTGTAGGAAAAAATGCACACATAATAACAGCGCATCCTACGACATCCTATGAACTTATTATAGATGAATCTTCAACAAAAATAAAAGTTCTAGACGCTTCTGAATTTTGGAAAATTTCTAAATACCTCGTAGTTCTTATTGATTAATGACGAAAGAAGAAGAATTAGAGAAAGAACGCATCAAGCGCGAAAAGATTCGAAAGTTCGAGAGTCCAATACCCTTTGTGATACTTCTTCGGAATCTGATTTTTGGAAAAGCCAAACCAGATATTTACACACGAATCGTTTTTTATATCAGTTCAGCCATAGGTCTAATGTTCCTCTTATGGAATTGCATTAGTTATTTTTCTCTCGTTTCGAGAGAGTGGATTTTCAACAATAAAGGGATTGATATTGAGTCAATTATTGAGAGACGTGGAATAGAACTAGGGTTTGAAGGTGCCGATTTCATCAACCGCTTGCAAACTGTAAGTGCGATCGCAATTATTTGCTGGTGTTTTTTCTTTGCTGGTATGGTACTCCTTTACCGAAAAAAACGAACGTTTATTTACTTCACCATCATACCTGTCGTTTTTTACGTCTTTATGAATACAGTTTATCTGACTTTTGGATATTTTTTGTCCGACACAACAACATTTGATAAAATAGGAATTTTGATCTTAGCTCTATGTCTACCCATCCACTCCTATTTAATGAAAAATGAACGAGAAGGCGGTAGCATTAGTTTTTTTGGTGAGCACCAAGAGGAGACAGATGCTCCAGATAGTATTGAATAGATTCAGTTGTTTGCTCTTCTCTGTTTAACGTCACTATAGCTTTTTTATAATAATCTTCTCGAAGTATCAGCCGGTCTTGAATGAATCGAAGCAGCTCGACTTCAGACATCCCATCAATTAGCGGGCGCTTATTCTTCGCACGCATCAATCGATGAGTCAGTTCCTTCGCAGATCGCTCCATGTAAAAAGTAATCCCAGCTGAATTCAAAATATTCATATTTGATCCAAAACAAGGCATTCCTCCACCTGTGGCTAGAACAAAATCATCTCGGTCGTTCAATGTATGAATAAATTCGTTTTCAATTGCTCTGAAATTTGATTCGCCTTTTTCTGTAAACAACTCTCCAATTGTTTTTTGGTAATGCGCCTCAATTTCAGCATCCGAATCAATAAAAGGAACATCGATGTGCTTGGCCAATTTTTTTCCAAGTGTAGTTTTACCACATCCCATAAATCCAACAAGTATCACTCGTTTCATGGCTCTAAGATAATTAAATATAACTCACATTACAATCCCCCTAAACCATTGAATACCGCCTAAATTCTTCATTTGTAAATACAAAGGAAAAAAAATAGAAAAAACAGAAAAAAATGGTTTGAGAAGGTTGTTAAAATGAATAGTATGCATATATTTGCACTCGCAATCGCGGAGATGATCTCTTAGCTCAGTTGGTAGAGCAACGCCCTTTTAAGGCGTGGGCCCTGGGTTCGAGCCCCAGAGGGATCACTTGAACAACACAAAAAAGCCGTAACTATCGAATAGTTACGGCTTTTTCTTTTTAATATTTGACCACAAGTGCTACCGCCAAAATCTTAATAATAAGATTGAGAAGATGAAACGACTAGCAAAAAAAATGTAAAAAAACTACCTAAAGACCATCAAGTATATGAGGCCATTTATTATCCATAAAGAACTAAACAAGATCACAGCTGTAGATTATAAATTCGAGCATTAAAGCCTGTCTAAAATATATTTTGTATTATTAAAAAAAATACTACTATGAAAACAAAATTATCATTATCCATTATTGGATTCTACAACCTAATTGTAGGCTCCGCAATGTTGTTCTTTGCTGAGGCAATAGGAAATCAAATTGTAAACTCTGAAAACGTTGAAGCCATTAAAATGGGCGAAATGTTCCATTATGGTCTCGCACCTGCAATTTTGACAATTGCGTTCGTGCTCTTACTCGCTCGAAATTGCTCAATCGATACAGCGAAGAACATGTTGATTGGCTACATCGTTGGTACATTGGTACTAATGTATGTTTTCTTTGGAGTCTTAGCGAATGAAGCACTAATCAACTTTAGCATAGAAAGTGCTGCGCCAGATATTGTATTCCTTGCATTTGCTGTCTTTGCTTATCTAAAAGCCAAAGAATAAATAAGAGGTCCAATGTGGGTCAAATCATTTTGATCCACATTGAACCATTTTTTTCAAATAAAAAACCCGCACAGCACGTTAATCGAAGCCTCAATTAACACGATTAGGATTGCTGAAATGATCTGAAATCCGCTGTTTGGTCTCCCTCAGTCACAAGTGATTGCGGTCTGTCATACTATTTCGAAGACGCTCCTTTTAAAAATTTCCCTAAGCTTCAAATTTATCCATACGGGTCCCTCTTTCGAGGTGAACACACATTCCGTCATAGCAGGCTGCATTCTATAACAAAGATAAAACATTCTGGACGAACACAATTCAGAACAACAAATGAATTGAAAAATAATACCTGAGATGCTTTGTTTAATGATTTAATCCGAAATAGCGTATTTTTTTTTCATGTGCTAATGGAACTAAAAAAAATACTATTTAATTTTCAATTTAAATACACATCCTATCTCATATGCCTTATTCAATGATGCAAGAACAAGTCTAATTTCAAAATATAAAAGAGAATTCCTTTAACTTAAACCTTATCTCCACTCTTATCTTTGAATGTAGAAGCCATCTCTTTAATATAGATGTCACGCTGAGGAAATGGAATATTCAGACCTTCATTTGCAAGTTTCTTGTAAACAATTCTCCTGAGATCCGATTTGACATTATCGATAATAAAGCCATGTTTCGACCAAAATATTAACTCAAACTCCAAAGCTGATTCTCCAAAGTTTTTAAATCGAACATAGTTTTTAGGTGTTTTGGAAATGTAGGAATTTTCTTCCATTGTTTGTTCAAGACAATAAAAAACTCTTTCAACATCTGAACCATAGGCAACATTCACATTTACCGTAAACCTTACATCATCACTACCATGCGACCAATTTGTAACCTTTTCAACAATGAATTTAGAGTTGGGGATAATAATCGTCACATCATCTCTAGTTAAGATCTCAGAGCTGCGGAGATTTATCTCTAAAACCTTCCCAACAATGCCGTCCAATTCGACAATATCACCAATTTTTAAAGACCCTTCAAACAATAGAAATAATCCAGACACGAAATCCTTAAAAATATTCTGCAATCCTAAACCAAGACCAATCAATAAGGCCGTGGAACCGAAAAGTAGTGCCGTTATTTCAAATCCCATAACTTTGATGGCAATAAAGACACTTATCGTCCAACCTAGAAACTTAATGATTAGGAAAACCGAATTTCGACGCTTCGCATCAACTTTGTCGATAATAAAACGAGGCTGAAGAATCATTTTGCGCAAGAACAGAATAAGAATCCATGTGATGGCCATTACGATAATACCTAAAAGAACATTTTTCATCAGAATAACATTCTCTCCAAACCTACCTAATTCAAGGTTAAAAAACTCATGACTTGTCATAGAGCAAAGATGAACATTATAACTTCCTTTTGAAAGAAAATAAATGAATAATATTCCTATATTCGCTCGTACAACGAAGTAAATATGGCGACTACATCAGATATAAAAAATGGATTGTGCTTGAATCACAACGGAAAACTCGTTCAAATCATCGAGTTTCAACATGTTAAACCGGGCAAAGGCCCAGCATTTGTGCGCACAAAAATGCGGCAAATAGAAAGCGGAAAGGTATTGGATTTCACCTTCTCTGCCGGTCATAAAATAGAAATTGTTCGAATTGAAAATAGAGAATACCAATACCTCTACAAAGAAGGAGATTCCTTCGTATTTATGAACAACAAGAATTACGAGCAAGTGAACATCCCGCGTGAAATGGTAGACAAACCTGAATTCTTGTCAGAAGGAATGATTTGTATCATACTCTTTCATGCTGAAGAAGAAATGCCACTTGTCCTTGAATTACCAATGCATATTGTCTCAGAAGTAACTTATACCGAACCGGGGATTAAAGGTGATACTGCAACCAACACAATGAAGCCAGCAACTATTGCAACAGGTGCTGAAGTGCGTGTTCCCCTTTTCATAAACACTGGAGAAACCATTAAAATAGATACACGTACCGGAGTCTATGTTGAACGTGTGAAAAACTAAAAATTGATCGAACTATAAATATAACGGAGCCATTTTATGGCTTCGTTTTTTTGTTATTTCCTTTGCTGTTTGATCCTTTTTGGGGAGGTTACAATTAACATAAAGTAACATATTAGAGTCTCCATAAGCTATTCTTGATTCGAGAAATAAACTCCAATTCTCTATCTTTGTGTCATGAGTGAGAAATTTGAAAACCCGATTGATCCTGATAAAATTACCGAGACTCCAAGTACACTTGAGTATGGACATCATCTCGGTTCACCAGTGATAAAGCCGGGGGATCAAGGAAAATTGAAAGGCCGTGCTCTAGCTGCTATGGAGCATCAAACGGACATGCAAATGGATCAAATCCGACAGCAAATGCAACTGTTGGCAGATCAAGCAAAAAAACTCAATAGTCGAAAAGTAATTTCTGAAATAATATATGCTGCAGAAATTCGATTTGAGCCGCTCATCAATCATACCTACCATCTGTATCAAAAAGAAGACTCCACTTCCCTACTCTCGCTCATTGCACCAGACCAATGGGGCCGATCAAAAAAAACCTTCAGTTATATTGCAACCGTTCGTTTACTTGCTGACCACACATGGGATGTTATTGAAAAGAATGAGGACTTTGAATTTTAAGGGGACCCACTAAAATCAAATTGATCCTCAAAGCACATCGCATTATCTGTTGTAAATGCGCATCTGCTTTATGTATAACTGCCGCGTCATGTGCTCTAGCTTGAACTCCACATCCAAAGCAAACCTGAAATATGTGGTATCCACAAAATGACTTCGTAAATAACGTTGTTTAATTCGCTCCAAAACATTAGCGAAATGTTGAATTTCTTCATCTGTCATGACAAGTCTGCCTCCATTTAAACTCGAAAAATTAATTATGTCGATTCCCGACTCTTGTTTTCCATAAATTGAAGTTGTCTCATCAGGGTAGCAGATGAACTCATCACAAGAAACACCACGAACCGGCTGAACGACACTCACCTCCCCAAGCTGCGCATTTACTACAAATCCAGGGAAATCATCTCGGTACAAATTACATGTTATTGCTACACCATTGACCTCTTCATCTGGAAAAGAGCGATGTACTAAAACACCCATTGCCACTGTAGAATGATCAATATTAAATGCTTCTCGCTCCATAAAGGCATTGTAGGACCAAAGACTGGCCCAAACATGCCGAACAGCATTCGCAATCGATTGATTCTCGCCATATAGTTCTCCTGTTTTTGATGAATAAATACCTGCACCTGAAAACCCTTTTCTATCTTCTGCATTCGTAGATGAACGAAAGCGCATTCGTCGAAAACTACCCAACCGCAAAATCATGAGCTCAATCTCATTCAACAGAGACAACTCCAAGTCACTATTTAAAATTAAGGTACGAATCTCGTCCAAAGCTCCATGCAATTCCTCTAGTGGCATTGATTGCTGATATCTCGCTATTAAATCATCAATTTTAATCTGAACACCACTTCGATCAACATGATTTTGATAAAAAGAAAAAGGAATTGCAAAAGCTGATTCCGGAATTTCGAAATCAATTTTAGCTGAGTATTTTCTTAATTCACCAAAATTGGCCGCCTTATTTCCAACAACAGTACTCAATCGCTCTTTCAATAGGCGCCCAGGAATAAGCGAGTCAACCGATAGGTCTCTCTTTAACTTGACTCGTTTCACTGGTTCACGTTCCTCTGAAAAATCAATTTTTGATTCTTCAATTAAAAAAGTATCCTGTTCAACACTAAATACAACATATTTGCCATCAAAGGAACGAATGTAATCTGAATCAAATGCATTCGTATACGCACAAATCGGTATTTTTCGATTTTGTCCAAGCAATGTAACATGACTAAGCGGCGTTTGAAATCGAATAACGATCACTCCTGAAACCAGCGGAAAAACATTGGGTATATCATTCACCACAATAATGTCTGTAGAGCAAATTGATGGATGAACAGAATCCCAATTTTCAATGATGCGCAACTTACCGTGGGACAGATGTTTTGCTATTGGCTGAAAAACCTGACCGTCATAAATCTCATTTGGAGCAATTGTCGGCAAAACTCCTTTTGTATCGACATTGTTTTTCAGATATGAGGTATTGACCATCAAATACAAATTATCGCTAAAAAACACGTGTTCTGAAACCGCCCAGAAAAAACGTGTCAATAGGTTCAAATCCATCCGGTCAGAAGGGCCAAGCTCCAATGTGTAGGTATCCAATGCTTTGTAATAGTTAATATTCGCAAGTAGGAACCTTCTATCACTATTGCCAGAGTAGGCAGTCGCGTTGAATTCCGACACTGAGCCAATGAAGCCCAGTTCATCTATACAATATTCATAATGAAATTCGTGGTCCTCTGAAGAAACAAAATGCAGTCGATTGTCGCTGCAATCAAAAACAACTTTTAACGACTGAACCTGTCCGTATTTTTGGTACAGTGGTAGCGAGCTCATTTGCTGAAACTGCTCGTATGATTTTAATTTAGAGATGTAACTGGATTGCGCGGTTCCAAGGAAACCGACAAAGAAAAAAATTGAACAACTTACAATGAACTTCATCCGGTAATTATTTCGTAAAAACCAGTTACATGCAAAAACCGTTCTTTTTTATCGCGTAAACACCCATTGGTCTCCTTTCGAGAGATTGACATTGTACATGTATCCATCAATATCGAAACCTTTTGCCTCTTCCGGATCATTGATATTACGCTCTACTATGTATCTCGCCATTGCTCCTCGAGCTCGTTTGGAAAAAACCATTATGGTTTTGTAGTCACCATTTTTGAAGTCTTTAAAACTTGGAGTAATGATTCTGGCTTTCAACGATTTTGAATCGGCTGCTTTAAAATACTCTGCAGAAGCTAGATTAAAAATCACTTCTGTTTCTTCACTATTTAGTTGATCAGCAATTTTAGATCCCCAAAACTTATATAAATCCTTCTTTTTAGGAGTTACTTCATATCTGGTTCCCATTTCAAGTCGATAAGGGTAAATCAGATCCAGCGGCTTAAGTAAACCGTACAAGCCTGACAAAACACGAACTTTTAATTGTGCTTCTTCAAGCTGTTCATTCGTGAGACTCCCTGCATCAAACCCACGGAACACCTCACCATTAAATGCTGCAATCGCACATGCATTTGAAGCATCACTTTCTATACTTGGTTTCCATTGTTGATTTCTATCAAAGTTCAGCTTGGACAAATCGCCGGAAAGATGCATTAATTCTCCAATTTTATTTGCAGACAACTTACTCAGTTTATTCATCAAAAGTTGAGCTTCATCCATAAAAAATGGAACAGATACCTCATCGGTTTGAAGCGTTTTTGTCATGTCAAGTGCTTTCGCAGGCGAGAGTAATATTTTCATAGTTCAAAGAAACTAAATTTTGACAACAAAAAATAAACTATCTGCTCATAAATATCTTAAATCAACTGAGAAATAATAGAGAAAAGACAACAACAATAACTACGCTGATAAGGTTGAGTACAAATCCAGCCTTTGCCATATCGCTAATCTTTAATTTTCCTGAGGAAAAAACAATTGCATTGGGCGGTGTGCCCACAGGAAGCATAAATGCGCAGCTTGCAGCTAGAGTAATCGGCATACACAGCTGCAAAATATCAAAGCCTGAGTCTACAGCAAAGGACGCGACAACGGGAACAAAAACAGAAACCAACGCCATGTTCGACATAATTTCAGTGCCAAAAATTGCGATCAATACCAAAACCCCTAGTAAAATTGCCAAAGGTGCTGAAGCATAATTTTCAAAAACACTTGACAACTGCTGAATAACACCATTGACTTCTAGCATTTTCGCCAATGCCATTCCTCCACCGAATAGAATTAGTATACCCCATGGCAATCGCTTGGTGTCACTCCAATCCAATAACTTTACTTTTTTCGTAGAACTCGGGAGAAAAAAGAGTAAAATTGCACCAAAAACAGCAACTCCTTCGTCTGAATATTTTATTGGGGTATAAGTCATTAGTGGTACGCGAAATGACCAAAGAAGTACTATTGCTAAAAACAGAGATAACACCCGAATTTGATTGCTCGTCCAAGGTGTTTTTTCCTCACGCACATCCTCTATTTTTTCTTTTCTTTCCTTACCCAAAAAGAGATAAAAAAATAGAAATACCAAAATCATAATAACAAAACTAAGAGGCATTCCAACCTGCATCCAATCCAAAAACGTAATTTCAATCTGATGCTGATCTTGTAATGTTCCAGCCATAAGGATATTTGGAGGGGATCCCACTAAGGTAGCCATACCTCCAACACTAGCTCCATATGCTACAGCCAGCAGTAAAAAAACTGGAAACTTTGACTTCTTATCTGAACGAACTTTTGAGAGAACAGCAAGTGCCATCGGTAACATCATCAATGCAGTTGCTGTATTTGAAATCCACATACTCAAAACCCCTGTACTGAGTAAAAAACCCAATATAATTCTTGACTTGGAAGTTCCAACGAGACGTATAATGCCCTCTGCTATTTGTTTATGTACTTCCCATTTTTCGAGCGCCAATGAGAGAACAAACCCTCCAAAAAATAAATAAATATACTTGTGTCCGTAGGCGCTAGTCAATTGAACAGAATCAAGCACACCAAGTGGAATAGCAAATACAAAGGGGAACAACGCTGTGATATAAATAGGAACAACCTCAAACAGCCAAAAGGTTACCATCAAACCAGCGACAGCAATAGCATACCAAAAAGTAGCTTGGGCATTATGCGGTGTCACAAACAATATTGCTGCAAACACAAACAAGGTAACAGCCGTAATCATTGTCTTCATGTTGAGCCTTTCCATAACATCGAATGTACTACTTTTATATCTTATTTGAAGGTCCATTTGTTATATTTGTGGCATGGAACTCAAGAGGCTCAATAAAGCGATTTCTGAATCTGGCTATTGCTCGCGACGTGCCGCAGATCGGCTAATTGAAGAAGGTCGGATACAAATCAATGGAAAACCGGCTGAGCTAGGAACAAAAGTCTCCCCTGAAGACCGAATTTCTGTAGATGGAAAAACAATCACAACTGAAAATTCCCCAATTTATATTGCATTTAACAAACCCATTGGGATTGAGTGTACGACAGATACGAGTATACCGAAAAACATTATTTCATACATCAACTACCCAGAACGTATATTTCCAATTGGTCGACTTGACAAACCCAGCGAAGGGCTGATTTTCATGACGAATGATGGTGATATTGTAAACAAAATCCTTCGATCAAGAAACAATCATGAAAAGGAATATGTTGTTGTGGTAAACAAAGTAATTACCGATTCTTTTCTTCAAGGAATGCGAAACGGTGTACCAATTATCGATCAAATTACAAAAAAATGTGTTGTCTCCAAGGTTGATCCACGGTGCTTTAGAATCATTCTAACACAGGGATTGAACCGTCAAATCAGAAGAATGTGCGAACACTTTGGATATGAAGTCCGAAAATTAAAGCGTGTTCGAATTATGAATATTCATTTGGGCGATTTAAAAAAAGGTGAATACCGTGAATTCACACAAAAAGAATTAAGCACCCTCAATAATTTAATTGGAAATTCGTCTAAGACAATTGATTAATTATTTTTTCGACCAGCTAATCAACCAATTTAAGGAACAACAAATTTGCCCGTACCGAAAACTCCCGACTCCTCAGAAGTAAGAACATAATGATACAATCCAGCAGTGTACTTTGATTTTTCTAACAGAATTTGCTCACTAACAGTGGACTGCATATTGACCAGAACACCAGAGCTTGAGTAAACACTGATAAATACCTCAAAATTTGCTTCATTATCAAACAGTAATTCAGAAGTTTTCGACAAAGGGTTTGGTCGAACTATTGATGTATTCATTCCCAAATCGATTACTTCAACACTTACAATCCATGAAAACCCGAGACCACCGAGTTGAAGTCGATAATAATTATTTGCGTTTTTTTCTGGAGAGAGATCTGTAAAACTGTAACTTATCGACTGCTGTGTGCTTCCACATATCCCCTCGATACTTGAAATTTGAGAAAAGTTAATTGAATCTGTGGAATGCAAAATTTGTATGCCATTGCAGGTATTTCCTTGCATGATAGACCAGGATAAAAGCACTTTCCCATTGAATTCAGATGCATTCAAATATTCAATAACATCCTCATTTTGCGCCGATAGTGGCGCACTAAAAATAAACAATACGAAAAAGAAAAAATACTTCATTCGTCGTATAAAACGAATAAAAATTCCTTTTCTTGTAAATCCATGAAATTAGCTATTGACAATAGCATTGGCTTGCATCCAGCCACCACCATTTTCACATTCTAAACCTTTTGCCTTGAAATAGTTCGTTGCTTGACCGCTACGACCACCGCTTGCGCAACAAAATAAAACAGGTTCTTGGAATTCCATTATTTCTTTTTCTCTCTCGACCACCTGCTGCAAAGGAATATTGATCGAGCCCGCAACATTTCCTCCTGCAAACTCCTCTTTCGTTCTTACATCTACGACTGTATATTTCATAATTTATAGCTTGTTCTTGGCAAAATAGTGCAAATCAAATTGACTTATAGTATCTAATGTTACATTGCGTCCTGCTGCTGCTCAAAATAGTTCCACAATGATTCATCAGGAGTAGGTGCTATAACTCTAATGCGCTCCTTTGTTGTTGGGTGATTGTACTCCAATGCTCGAGCATGAAGGTGAATTGATCCATCTTTATTTGATCGCCGCGCCCCATACTTCACATCGCCCTTGATTGCACAACCAATGTGAGACAGCTGGCAACGGATTTGATGATGCCTTCCAGTTTCCAATTTAACCAATAGCAAATGGTATTTATCCGAGGAAGCGATCCACGTATAATTTAAAATTGCTTGTTTGGCCCCACTCATACTTTTTTCGCAAACATACGACTTGTTTTGTTTTTCGTTTTTCTTCAGAAAATTATCCAATCGTCCTGATTTCTTTGTTGGCATATTTTCAACCACTGCCCAGTAAATCTTTTGTGTAGAATGGTTTCTAAACTGTTCATTGAGTCGAGAAAGTCCTTTACTCGTGCGTGCAAAAACAAGGGCACCACTCGTCGGACGATCCAAGCGATGCACAACACCACAGAATACATTGCCTGGTTTATTGAATTCATTGCGAATGTATTCTTTTACCTTATCGGACAGAGGCTCATCGCCCGTTTTATCACCTTGAACAATGTCAGAAGGCCTTTTATTGACGACAATAGAGTGGTTGTCAATATGAAGAACTTCAATGCTTTTCGCTTTAGAATATAATGACATTGGTAGCTTCTATACGTATTAGTATTGCTCTTCCTTGTTGGGGAAATCTCCAGAACGAACATCATCAATATAACGATGAAATGAGTCCATCATCTCTTCAAATAGATTGTGGTATTTCCGAAGAAATCGAGGACTAAAATCATTGTTGATTCCAAGCATATCATGCACAACCAGTACCTGCCCATCAACACCACTACCCGCACCAATTCCTATAATGGGAATGGTAACCTCAGCTGCAACTTTGGCCGCTAACTCTGCAGGAATTTTCTCTAAAACAATCGCGAAACAACCTGCTGCCTCAAGCGCCTTGGCATCTTCAATCAACTGCTCTGCTTCATTTTTTTCTCTCGCACGCACAACGTAAGTGCCAAACTTATATATTGATTGAGGAGTCAATCCCAAATGTCCCATAACAGGAATCCCAGCTGTAAGGATACGTGTAATAGATTCCAAAATCTCTTGCCCTCCTTCCAGCTTCACCGCATGACCTCCAGACTCCTTCATTATACGAATCGCACTAGAAAGGGCTTCCTTCGAATTTCCTTGATACGAACCAAACGGCATATCAACCACAACCAATGCACGATCTACGCCCCTTACAACTGAAGAAGCATGATAAATCATTTCGTTCAAAGTAATTGGAAGTGTTGTTTCATGACCTGCCATTACATTTGAGGCCGAATCACCAACAAGAATAACATCAATTCCCGCTCGATCAATGATTCTGGCCATAGTATAATCATAACCAGTGAGCATTGTAATTTTCTCCCCTGCATTCTTCATCTCCTGCAGAACATGAGTTGTAACCTTTTTTACATTATTATGAACGGACATAGTGTCTAATTTTTTGATAAAATTAAGAAAAGCAAGTGAATAGCATTTGATCAAACAAAGAGAATTATTTTAGAAAGTGATCCACTAACTTCTAAACAAAAATAAAACAGATAAAATTCATCTAAATGCTTCGAAAAAAAGAAAAAACGATTACCAGTGGACTATCAACAATTAAATATTAATAAATTTGCAAAAAAACTGCCTGTAGGGATGGTTGTATCGGAATTTATCCGTAATATTGCACCCCCAATTGGGCACAGCATTTAGAATATAAACGTTATGGATTTTATCAAAGAACTTGAAAACGAACTAATTGAATCACATACGCTACCTGAATTCGGAAGCGGAGATACAGTTGTAGTCTCATATAAAATTAAAGAGGGAAACAAAGAACGTGTTCAGCAGTTTCAGGGTGTAGTTTTGCAACGTAAAGGTACGGGAGCAACAGAAACATTCACAGTCCGTAAAATGTCAGGAAATGTTGGCGTTGAGCGTATATTTCCAATCAGTTCACCATTCTTGGAAAGCATTAAGGTAACTAAGAAAGGTAGCGTTCGTAGAGCTCGTATTTTCTACTTCAGAGAAAGAACTGGTAAAGCAGCAAGAATTAAAGAAAAAAGAACGTTTGCTTAATGCATTCGTTATTATATTTAAAACTCCGATGCAGCCATCGGAGTTTTTTTTGTCTTAAACTTTTCTAATGCTTTTAAATTATAAAGAGTGGATTTATTGAAAAATAAATCTAATTTTAATTGTGAAAAAACGGAAAAATAAAAACGGTATTCATCGTTTTACTGTGACATTTGTTCTTCTATTACTCGCAGGAATAGGATATCAGACCCTCCGGCGGCAAAAGCAACCATCGAAAGCTCAATTTATTAATCTGAAGCACCTTCCTCAAGAATTTCATTCGCACGGAATCGACCTTTCGAAATACCAAAACGATATCGATTGGGATGTGTTTTTTAAACAAGCAGATACAACCATTTCTTTCATCTACTGTAAAGCGACTGAAGGTAAAAGTCTTGTAGACAGCCATTACAAGAAAAACACCAATGAATTGCGAAAACATCAAAAAAAATATGGAGTCTATCATTTTTTTGTGCCAAGTACAGATGCGCAAAAACAAGCAGAACACTTTTTGAATAATTACACATACGAACCGGGCAATTTACCTCCTGTGCTTGATGTAGAAACGCAAAGTATCCCTGATTCCGTATTAATTGAACGAATGAAAATTTGGCTCACAATCGTAGAAAAAGAAACAGGGGTTCGACCAATTATTTATACTTCATATCATTTCTATACAACAAAGTTTAGAAATACGTTTTTATCGTATCAATTTTGGATTGCGAAATACGGATCCTACATCAAAGAGCTCAATGACAAACGGGTCATATATTGGCAATATTCGGACGCAGGAGGAATTCCTGGAATCGATGGACCTGTTGATCTCAATTTCTCAAAACGAACCTTTTAATTTATGAGGCCATACACTGGCCGATTGGAAGTATCTTTACATTCCTGTAATCACAAAATCTGTCCTTCGGTTTTGTGCTCGATTTTGAGGTGTATCATTGTCTAATTTAGGACGTGTCTCACCATAACCATTGGACTCTAGACGCTCTTGATCAATCCCGAGTGACAACAAATATTTCCTCACACCATCTGCTCTACTTTTGGAAAGCTCCATATTTTCATTCGCATCGCCGACATCATCCGTATGGCCATTAATTGACACTTGAATCGATTCATTTTGTTTTAAAAATCGTGCAAAACCCTTCAGAATAAATTTAGATTTCCCATTGAGCTCAGCAGAATTCGTTGCAAACAAAATGTCATTGATCGTATATGACGCTCCGAGTTCAAGTTTCTTTACCGATAGATTATTTCCTCGTATCGTTAAATCACCTTCATTCATTTGATTTTTAGAAATTAATTTCGAATCAAATGCATGCCCTTCTTTTACAACTGTGACCATTACATCTTGTGGTTTTTTCATTTTTACAATAGCTGCATATTTGCCATCGTTCCCATTTACGTTCAAGGTCGTAGTCACATCTGTTCCTTCATAAGCAATTTCAATTTTAGCATCACTCACAGGCGCTCCATTCTCATCCTTTAAATTACCTTTTAAAAGTGCGACAGATTGTGGCCTCGCCTCCTCGTATAAATCAAAAGAGTAAATGTTCCAATTTCCGCTGATACGGGAAGAAAAATAGGCTTCTTTTCCATCAATTGAAACGAATATGCCAAGTTCATCTTTTTCAGAATTAATCGGATACCCAATATTTTTAGGTTTCGACCAATTTCCATTTTCGTCTTGGCGAATAAAGAAAATATCCAATCCACCGACACCTGGACGCTCTTTTGTCGACTCAGATACAAAATACAAGGTCTCGCTGTCTTGGTGCAAAAATGGACTCTTATCTTTTCCATCTGTATTTACAACATCAAAGGGTTGAGCATTGCCCCATTCGCCATTCTCATCCCGTTTAACAACAAAAATATCATTGTCTCTAGTTGATGCTCTATTCGCAGTGTAATACAACGTCTTCCCATCGGCTGATAAGGACGGCTGCCCTTCCCAACCAGTAGGAGTATTAATGTGATCGCCGAGATTTTTTAGAGGCGACCAAACGAGGGTGCTTCCATCACTCCCTCCAAAAGAATATGTAGAACTATACAAGTCACAATTCTTATAATCTTGTACGCCAACTTTCTCCATTTTGCATGCACAAATAATCAACTCTTTATTATCTACTGACATAGTAGAAGCGCCATAACTGGTAATATCACTTTGATTGAAGGGCGGGGGTAAAACGGAACCACCATCGAATTCAGAATGAATATTCGGACGCACAGAACACGTAAATTGTTCGCGAATAGCTGTTTTTACACCAGGGCCTCCTACCCGGTTCTTTCTTGTGTAATAAATCAATTCGTTATCCGGTGAAATCATAGGGAAATATTCATCCGTTCCGGTGCTTACATTTTTCACCTTTATCGGGGCGAATGGAACCGTTTCGGTTTTTACTTTATTCGTATACTCTAAATTTTCAACAACTTCCACAGCATCCTTTAAACGCTGATTATGATCATTGGCATATTTCTCCGCATCAGAATGGTTGTAAGAAATAAATTGTTTAAACCATTCGACAGCGCCAACATCATCTCCCAAAGAGTAGCGTATTAAGCCTAAATAATAATAGCAATTGGAATGATATTCCGCACACAAATTAATTGTTTCTTCAAACATTTTAGCTGCCGTATGGAAACTTCTATTTCCCATCGCTGGATTGGGATTTGACTTATATAATCTAAGTGCTTTTTTATAGGTATACAAAGCGTATTCATAATAGGCCATTGCATTGCTTTCAGTGGCTTCAATTGCCTCTTTAAATTTTAGTACGGCTGATCTTGAATCCTTTGCCTTTTTCGCTGCATTAATTGTCTTAATAATTTTTTTTGATGGGGGTGAACACTCCTCGGACACCTCTTGTGAGGAGGCAAAATGCCCAATCCATAAAATGAATAGAAATGTATAATATTTCGACATTGTGACTTCTTTTTTTTTGATTCTCAAAAAGAAAAGAATCAAATTGTATACCGGAAATAAGTATACCGGGAAATTACCACAAAGTTACAGAATAGAACCAGCTTTTAAGAACAATTTTATACGATATCTTTAAATATACTATGAATAGGTTCAAAAGAATAAGTACCTTTTCCGTCCAATTTGTATTGAAATGAAAATCATATTACTAATAAGCCTCACTTTAACGATTGGATTCGTTGGTAGAGCGCAAAAAAAAGGCAAACAAGCTGAAGAAAAGTCATTTAGCGCTTCAACAATCTCCGGATTAAAGTTCAGATCATTGGGTCCAGCACTGACATCTGGAAGAATTGCTGATATCGCTGTGCATCCAGAGAATCATAATATATGGTACGTTGCTGCTGCATCAGGTGGGGTCTGGAAAACAAGCAACCACGGAACAACATTCAATCCCATTTTTGATTCTTATGGCTCCTATTCAATTGCATGTGTTGAGCTTGCTCCATCCAATCCGAATACCGTTTGGGTAGGAACAGGAGAAAACAACAATCAACGCTCTGTTGCCTATGGAGACGGTGTATATAAATCTCTCGACGGGGGAGCATCCTTCAAAAATATGGGATTAAAATCATCTGAACATATCGGTAACATAATTGTGCATCCAACCAATGAAAATATTGTGTGGGTAGCTGCTTACGGACCTGTTTGGAGTGAAGGTGGCGAACGAGGCGTGTACATGACTACGGATGGTGGCACAACGTGGATAAGAACACTCGAAATTTCAAAACACACTGGTATTGCAGAAATAGCAATTGACCCTGATGACCCAAAAATCTTGTATGCCTCCGCACATCAAAGAAGACGAAGAGAATGGACATACATAGGCGGTGGACCTGAATCTGGACTATACAAATCAAATGATGGCGGTAAAACATGGCGTGAGATAAACAATGGGCTGCCAAAAGGACAAATGGGACGTATTGGAATTGCTGTTTCTCCAGCAAATGCAAACTACGTATACGCAATTGTAGAAGCAAGAGAAGGAAAAGAAGGTTTTTTCCGCTCCACAAATAAAGGCGAATCATGGTCAAAAATGTCGAGCTACAAGACCAGTGGAAATTATTATCAAGAAATTATCTGCGATCGTTCTGACGTGAATAAAGTGTTCTCTATGAATACATATTTGCACCATACTATTGATGGAGGAAAGAATTTCAAACGAACTGGTGAAAAAACGAAACACGTAGACAATCATTGTATCTGGATTGATCCAAAAGATAAGGATCATTGGATTGTAGGCTGTGATGGAGGAATCTATGAAACTTTCAACCACGCTAAACAATGGAAATTCTACAACAACCTACCCGTAACACAATTTTATAAAGTAGCAACAGATAATGAACTTCCATTTTATAATATCTATGGAGGGACTCAAGACAATTGGTCGATGGGGGGACCATCGGCAACGAACAATAACAATGGTATATTAAATTCCGATTGGTTTATTACTCGCGGAGGCGATGGCTTTGAATCGGCTATTGATCCGGTAGATCCAAACACTGTCTATGCACAATCACAATATGGTGGTCTCATTCGATTCAATAAAAAAACAGGTGAACGAATATCAATAAAACCCCTACCTGAGAAGGGCGAAAATGGTTATCGATGGAATTGGGATGCGCCTCTGCTGATCTCTCCACACGATCACAACACCCTCTATTTTTGTGCAAACAAGGTATTCAAAAGCACCAATCAAGGTGACGATTGGAACGCAGTATCAGATGATCTTTCACAGCAAATTGACCGCAATAAATTACCTGTCATGGGTCAAGTATGGGGAATCGATGCTGTCATGAAGAACATGTCGACCACCATTTATGGAAACATTGTTGCATTTGATGAGTCTCCAAAAAGAAAAGGTTTACTCTATGCAGGAACGGACGACGGACTTGTGCAAGTCTCTTCTGATGGTGGTGAAAATTGGACAAAGAGATCCAGTTTTCCAGGAGTACCAAGCAATACAAGAGTCAATATGATTATTGCAGACCTGCACGATGAAAATACAGTCTATGCGGCATTTAACAACCACAGGTCAGGAGACTTTATGCCCTACCTCATGAAGAGTACTGATCAAGGTGAATCATGGACATCAATAGCTGGAAATTTACCAGACAGAGGTTCCGTATTTGCGATTCGTCAAGATCATATTGACCCAAATCTACTCTTTGTTGGTACCGAATTTGGCTGTTTCTTCTCAAACGATGGAGGTGAAAATTGGACGAAGATTACCGGCTTACCTACGATCGCTATCTATGATATAGACATTCAAAAACGAGAAAATGATATCGTTGTGGCTTCTTTTGGTCGTGGGTTCTATGTTCTTGATGACTATACACCTTTGCGATCGCTCACTAAAGAAATTATGGACAAAGAAGCACACCTCTTCCCGATTAAAGATGCGAAATACTACATTGAAGCTTCACCATTGGGGTCAGGCGGAAACGCGTACCAAGGAAATGCCTTATGGAGAGCAGAGAATCCTGAATATGGTGCCACCTTCTCGATTTACATCAAGAAACTTCCGCAATCTCTCAAATCGGAGCGGAAAGATGCTGACAAAAAGAAAGAAAAAAGCAGAGAAGTAACAGAATACCCTTCATTTGATCAATTGCGAAGTGAAAATAATGAAGACAAACCAAAGCTAATCTGGATCATACGCAATGCTTTAGGCAAAGAGATAAAGAGAATCTCAACCGCACCTCAAAAAGGAATCAATCGTATAAGTTGGAACTTTAGGACAACTACGAAAGGTCCCGTTGAAAAAAACAATTACGGAGGAGCGAAAAGTTGGGGGCTCATAATTACTCCAGGAACATATACGGTAGAAGTTTACTCAATTAAAGATGGTATCGTTGCAAAAATCATTGATGCAACAAGCTTTAATGTAGTTGACTTGTACGGGAAACCTCGATCAAATCAACTGGATGAGGAGTTGATGAAGTTTAGAACTGAAATTTCTGAGACCTATCGATTGCTCTCTGGTTCAGAACAGCTAATGACTGAGTCCAAGGAAAAACTCGAACTACTTGAAAATGCAGTGCGCAATTATCCGGGCGCTGACTTGTCAATTCTGGTATCAATTGAGCGGCTTAAAACTGAATTCTCAAATCTGGATATCGCATTGAATGGAGACAAACTGCGTTCAAAGTATCAATTTGAAACAACACCAAGTATTTACGACCGATTCTCTTCAATTTATTATCAACTCTACAACAACACGCGCGGAGTAACAAAAACACAACGCAAAAATAAAGTTAGTGTTGAAGAAGAATACACTGCTTTTAGATCACAATTAAATGCAATTGTCGTCGAACTAAAAACAATCGAGACGCAACTTGAATCGATCGGAATTCCTTACCTAAAAGGAAATGACGAAAATTGGAAAGAAGATTAAAGGCAAAAAAATCTTATAAAGAAAACGCCGCGCAATGAACGCGGCGTTTTCTTTTACATCTTCACAAAATTCAATAATATTTATTTTGAGTCAATCGATATTGCATTTTTGACCTTCGCACTTGTCAGGGCCAAAGTGAGCACTTCCTCCATTTTACTTACATAATGAAAAGTAAGTCCTTTTAGGTAATCTTGATTGATCTCATCAACATCTTTCTTGTTCTTATCACACAAAATAATTTCTGTAATTTTCGCTCGCTTTGCTGCTAAGATCTTTTCTTTAATCCCACCAACTGGAAGAACATCACCTCGAAGAGTAATCTCACCTGTCATGGCCAGATTTTTCTTTACTTTTTGTTGAGTGAACAGAGAAGCTAAAGAAGTCAACATTGTAATTCCTGCACTAGGACCGTCTTTTGGTGTTGCTCCCTCCGGAACATGGATATGTACATTGTGTGTATCAAAGACATCTTGCTCGAGCCCCAGAAGTGTGCTGTGTGCTTTTAAATACTCCAAGGCAATCACTGCAGACTCTTTCATGACATCTCCAAGATTACCAGTCAGCGTCAACTTCCCTTTCCCCTTAGTAATCGATGATTCAATGAATAAGATGTCGCCACCGACAGCGGTCCAAGCCAACCCAGTCACAACCCCTGCTACTTCATTGTTACTGTATTTTGTACGCCCTCTTCCTGCTCCGAGAATATCAAATAAATCCGATGCCACAACTTTAACGCTAAATTGCTCTTCCATTGCTATTTGACGTGCCCTATTTCGAACAACTTTAGCAATGAGTTTATCCATACCACGGACGCCCGATTCATTCGTATACTCTTCAATTAATTTCTCGAGGACTTTTTTATCCAATGAAATGTCTTTTTTAGTAATCCCGTGCTCTTTAATTTGCTTGGGTAATAAATGTCTTTTTGCAATTTCAATCTTCTCCTCAACGGTGTAACCATTCACTTCAATGATTTCCATTCTATCTCGCAATGGACCTTGAATAGTTTGAAGACTATTTGCCGTTGCAATAAACATCACCTTTGACAAGTCATACTCTGTTTCAATATAATTGTCATAAAACTCTTTGTTTTGCTCAGGATCTAATACTTCTAGTAAGGCTGAAGATGGATCACCATGGTTACTTCTTCCCAATTTATCTACTTCATCCAAGACAAAGACAGGATTACTTATTTCAGCTTTCTTAATGTTCTGTATAACACGACCGGGCATGGCTCCAATGTATGTTTTTCGATGCCCTCTGATTTCAGACTCGTCATGAAGTCCACCTACAGACATACGAATGTACTTTCTTCCTATAGCCTCCGCAATTGACTTTCCGAGCGAAGTCTTTCCAACACCAGGCGGGCCATAAAAACACAAAATCGGTGATTTCATATTCCCTTTCAACTTAAGAACAGCCAAATACTCTAATATTCTCTCTTTTACCTTTTCCAAACCGTAATGATCTCTTTCCAGTATCTTATGTGCTCTTTTCAAATCGAGGTTATCTTTCGAGTATTCATTCCAAGGCAAATCCAACATCAAATCCAAATAATTCAATTGAACGGTATACTCTGCGCCTTGAGGGTTCATGCGACCAAGTTTATCCAATTCCTTATTGAACATTTTCTTGACACGGTCATCCCATTTTTTATTCTCGCCGCGTTTACGCATCTCAAGAACATCTTGTTCTTGTGGATTATCTCCAAGTTCGTCTTGAATAGTGCGCATTTGTTGATGCAAGAAATACTCGCGTTGCTGCTTGTCCATATCCAAGCGAACTTTGGATTGAATTTCATTACGCATTTCAAGCATTTGAGCTTCTAAAGTCAAATGCTCAAGAACCTTCATTACACGTTTGTGCATATTTAACTCTTCCAACATTTCTTGTTTCTTAGAAACGTCAGCATTCATATTTGAAGAAATAAAGTTCACAAGGAATGTAGGACTGTCTATATTTCCGATAGCAAATGATGCTTCACTCGGAATATTGGGACTTTCTTTTATAATCTGTAATGCAAGTTCCTTGATGGATTTGAAAGCAACATCAAGTTCTTTATTTTCAACATCTAACGACTCCTCATTCAGTAGTTTGACACGGGACTTCATGTAAGGATCTATTTGCACTGGGTCTGTAATTTCGAACCTTCGCTTCCCTTGAATGATAACAGTTGAACTACCATCAGGCATTTTTAACATTCGTATGATA
>Ga0213861_10000152_pt1 | contig 54046 bp, 59 predicted proteins | sample PICome_4_FD_160110 | JGI IMG/M metagenome (GOLD analysis project Ga0213861, IMG submission 160110) | Coastal seawater microbial communities near Pivers Island, North Carolina, United States - PICO131 | ecosystem: Environmental > Aquatic > Marine > Coastal | place: USA: North Carolina... | reverse complement strand
GTTTTTTTCAAATGTATCTATAAGTTCTAAACCGTTTGTGGCATCTTCGGCATCACTAAAATGACTGGAAGGTATAACATAAACTTTACTCTGGTTTACTTTGTCGTTGAAATGATCCAAATGATTATCTAAATATGCCGCTCTGTCGTCATAGTCTTCATCAGTAATAGTGTCAAAAAAGTCTTTGTCTATGTATACCCAACTGTGACTTGGTATGTTTAGTTTTGCTTTTGCGTTGTCTCTGACATTCTTCTCAAAGTCTTTGTTGAGTTTATCTAATCTGTTTTTGTTGGATATTTCTGCTTTTAAATCTGTAAATCCTTCTGCTATGAATATTTTGTCTATTGTACTTAGGAACTTTTTGTATGCGGCAAAGTTTCTCTTAATTATTTTTAGTGCGGCTGGATTTGTTTTATAATCTTCCTGAGGACCCCACCCAGGAGTTGTTTTTGATTTGAAATAGATTGGTAGTAAACTAAGTGTGTTTCTTACTATGTAATCGTCAAACGCACTAATAAAATTGAATAAGTTATCTTCTTCTGACTTTTCTGCTCTTGCAAGAAAATCTTTTGCTCTATCAGTATCTCTTTCATCTAAAACTAAGGCCCATTCACCTAGGGTAAACCCGGCTTCTTCGTCTTTTTCTCCTAGATTATATCCAATTGTGTTTATAAGTACTTTACTTATTTTAACAAGTTGTGCTTTAATTTTTTTAAACTTGTCTATATCATCTGTTTCTAAATTATTTAAATGATCCAATCTGTGTCTTATTTTTTGTACCAATGCCATTTGAGCAACTTCTTCATATGGATCATCGTTTCTAATATTGACATGATGATCTGGAGATGTTGGATGTATATATCCTGAATATGGTTCTAAAAATTTTAATAGATCCTTTGCCGAATCTTTAGTAGTAATGCTATTTGTCTTTATTAGTGTTGTATTTGTATTCCAACCACCGCCCTTTAACTTAGCAACGAAGCCATTCTGTGATCTTTCGTGAGTCAATTCTCTTAATGTATCCTCAACATCGATTTTCTGGGTTCCAGGCCTTAACTGAGTCAGTAATTCTGCTAGTTGGTCCATTTTAGTATTATCTTTAGAATCGTCTGATTGGTAGAACTGCCACATTTTGTTGGTAATATTATCTAGATCTACAGGTGACAAAAACTCTGGTGTTTTGATTATATCTTGTTTAAATAAAACACCTATGCCTTTTTGTAATCTTCGTACTTTTTCTCTGTCTGTCCCATCAAAATTATAATTAGACATACCTGCAATAGCCAGTTCTTCTATAGTACTAGTGTTTAGTTGTAATTCTTTAGCAAACCTTCTAAATGCGGAAATGTGTTTAGAAGTAATAGATGCTCTGTTATTTCCGTCTGCTATATCTCTTGATAATAATGTTATCGCTGAACCAAATCTGTCTTGTGCTTTGTCTAATTCGCCTGCCGCCCTCTTGCTTGGTGGCATACTGCTAGGAGTTATATATCCTTTGATTGTTTCTTCTTCTATCTCTACCTTAGAACCAGTACCCTTCTCGTAATCTTTTATCTCTTGTTTCCATTCTTTGTCAGCATTTGGTTGACTAAGTTTTTCATAGTTTTGCAAGTATTCAACACAACTATTTAAAAGTTTTATTACATCAAAGTAATCTTTTTTACCCACAATACTTTTGGCGGCGTCTATTACTTCGTGATTCACTACTTCTAAGTCTTTTAATTTCTTAGGATCTATTTCCTGTGACTTACGCAATAGTCTAAATACTGCTTTTACATATTCTTCTTTAAAGGCATCTTCATCGTACCCTGCTTTCATTATTGTAGCATATCTGATTGTTGCCTTAAACACTTTATCAAACATCTCGTTGTAATCACTACCACCGGCAATTCTAAACTCTATCAGGTTGTTACCTGAATCTGTATCACTTTCACCTTTAAAATGTATTGAATTCATTTTACCACCGTCTATGCCTTTTGATAACATTTTCTCAAAATCTTTAAATGCCTTAGCATCTCCTCTCTTCATTCTCTCAGCATAATTTAATACACTTTGATATTGGCTTTTTGAGTAACTATTTCTAAGTCTACCAAACTCTGCTAATAAGTATTCATCACCTAACAGCAATGCCATTTTTAATTTGTTTGGTTCTTGTGCCTGATTGTTTTCTGTTTCACCCTGCCAACTCATTGTGATATGCAGTCCTGTTGAACGGTTTGTGCCAAAGTTTTTTGCACTCCAGTCAAATAGACTTTTCATTTCTTTGAGCATTGCTCTGGGACTGTCAAATACAGGTGATATCAATTCTGCACCAGTACCTTCATCTGCGTCAATACTGCTATCGTTTTCAACCGACCAACCTGTAGTAGTATTAGTATCTCCGTAATCTCCTGACTCCGGATAGTCTGGGAATTCACTGTTATCTTTAATCCATACCATTAATTCATCTGCAACATCTTCAATAGAGCCGCCGGCACTTCCATATTCATAACCATAATCATCGAGGAAACTGCTCATATAACTGTAGTTGTCATATATCCAATCGCTCATACTGTGGTCATCTCTTGCGGCATCTCTGGCGTCATCATCGAAGTCGTATTCATCTCTAACTGCACGGTCAAGCCATTCTAAATATTCGTCTTCGTATTCTTCTTCTACATATTCTCTAACCCAGTTCATATAGTCCCAACCATCTTCCTCACGGTTTTCGTATTCTTTGGGATCGTTTTCTTCGAATTCTTCTTTGTATCGTTCTATTGCTTCTGAACTTGGGCCATCGCCACTATCTATAAAGTCGTTTAACCATTCTTCATCTTCTTTGACTTCTTGGACTTTATCACTCACTAAGTCGTCCAAGTATTCGTCTTGCCCTTTGCTGTACAACCAATCTTCAAAGTCTTCGTATGCTTGGTCTGGTAAATCACCATATTCGTATTCTATATCATCTATGGACATTTCTTCTATGTCATTGCCTCCATCAGATACATTAAAGAAAAATGTTTCTGCTTCAAATCCACACTTGACTGGAGCATCTATGGCTTCTTTGCCTATTTCTTTTCTATTAAAATTAATTTCGAAAAGTTCTGCAGGCTGTTCTTTTAAATGTTTCTTAGCAAGTTTATTTGTGAGTTTTCGATATTTGTTTTTGATTGATGTTGCTTTTTTAAGTTTATATTCTAATGCTATGTCTTCTACTGTTAAATCCTTTGACTTAACAATTTCCTTTCTTTTGTTCGTGTGTTGTACAACAACATCTTTTTCTCCTGCTGTAGAAATTACATCAACTTGGCTACCTTTCTTGTCTGTTGCTTTTACAGGTTCTTTTGCATTGTCTAGTGCTTTGCTAAAGTCAGTAGGCTTATTTGTACCTGATTTTAAATCATTGTATGATGTTCCGTAACCTTCTATAACTTTTTTAAATCTCATCGACGTCTAGCCTTATTCATACTTTGTACTCTTCTACTTGCTGGATTAATACGTTTTGTTCTTTGTGCCCTTCTCATCATTCTAGGACCCATTCTTCTTCTAGTCTTGTTAAGTGTAATTCTTTTTTTGATATCAGGTGGTGCACTACATTGGCTTGCTTTTGATACAAGCCTACCCTTGCGCCTTCCACTAGTGCAACGAACCTTTTTGACAACTGTGTTTCCTTTCCTTGCCCAAACAATTCTTGCTTCTTTTATTATATCTTCTACTATCATATTCCTCTTGTGAGTAATGCTACTACTATTGCAAGTAAGGTAGTAAATACTCCTCCCATAATACCTATAAGCCAATTCTCTACTTTATCGAATCGTTGCTTACTTTCTATTTTTAAGGATTTGACGTCTTGTATTAATTGGTCAATCCTTAACATATCTGTCAAAATCTGTGTCGTTAACGGATCATTCTTTACTAACTCTGAGGTTACAGTAACTTCGTTATCCGGTTCATTATCTTTTGTTGACATTTTGCACCTTTAAAATTTCTGTGTTTACGCCCTTACCCTGAGTTTTTATAACTCCTCCTGCGAGTACTGTTTTATCAAAAATTTCTGACAGCATCTCTTCGGAGTATAATCCTGTTAGGTCATACGCAAACTTTAATACCCATCCTGAACACTTAAACTTTTTAGATCCAAAGAAATCTAATTTGTTATCTTTAGCATTGATTGGCATTCCTATCATTACAGGTTGCCCTCTTAATCCTAACATCTGTATAATGCTTTCTAAATCTTTTCTAGACTTAGAACGAAAATTCTCAGATGGTCTAAGATTAAGTTTTGTATACAATGTAAAGAATTCTAAATTAGTATCTGGGTTTTCCAAATCATAATCAGTTAGTGTTGTATTCAAAACTGTATTCATAACAGTATTTATCTATTTGCGTTTCGATGTTGCAGTCAAAAGAAAACCGGGACTGGCCCGGTTCTCTAAATCTATAACTAGATTAAGTTTGTAATACAAACCCTGTTTCTGTTACTGCTGATGCCTCACAATTTGCTGTATCGGCTCCGACAGATCCGCCTAAGGCTCTAATATTCGCCTGTAAGTTTGTTGCTGTCCAGTCGCTGTTTGCTATTGCTACTGAGAAGTTTGAAGCATTTGCGTGATGATTAAATATCACTGCTGTTCCTCTTTGCTCAATAACTTGTCTAACTTCTTCTAAAGAGTTAGCATTAGCACCGTTATAACCTGCAACTAATGTATCGGCGTTTTCAACTAAAAAGAATGATAAAACACCGTCTAGACTTTGAAAGTCAGTAGTGCTACCACCTGCTCTTACTTGTGCCATTTTATTTCTCCTAATCAATGAGCATTCTACTGCTCTATATACTTATTTATCTTTAGTCATAAAAAAAAGGAGACCGAAGCCTCCCTTTAAATTTTATAAAAACTAGTTCTTATAGGTCGAAAGCCGCTACTGTTACTGCTGACATTGTGATGCCATCTGTATCAGTAAGTGCTTGTACAACGTCTTCTAAGTGAGCCGCTAGGGTTTCACTGTTAGATCCGTCATAAGTATCAGTACCGTGTGTACCTTCAAAAAGAACTTTCATTCCTTGTCCAGTTCCACCTGTATTATCTACCGCGCCTATAGCCACTGGTGTTAGACCTTCATTCATAATTGCTTTAATTATAACGTCAACCCCACCGTCAGCGGCAAGTTTTGCTGTAGCATCAACACCGAAGTCTAACTGAATACCTGCTAAAGGTAAACCGTTGTAATGACCTGGCTTAACTACACTACCTGTTGCTTTTGATTGTGCCATTTTATTTCTCCAATAAATGTTTGTTACAAGTATTTATACTTTCTAAGGATTTTTTCGGGGGTTATTTGTAAGATTTTATCTTTGGTATTGAGGTCTATTCTTTAACGAGTTTTTGCTATAGTCTTTAATACCTCTAGAAATTGCTCCTACTCCTGGTATCTTTCCTGCATCTCTCATTACTGCATTTGCTAAATCTTTACCAGCCGCCGCACCACCGGCAACTGATCCAGTGGACATAGCAGAGCCTATGCCTTGTATTGCTTTACCAGTATCGGTATCTCCTATAACATCGCCTATTGTTCTATCTCTATAGTAACGTGGATCTCTTAATGTTCTACCATCAGAACCACGCCTAAACCCACCATCAGATGTGTTGCCTTGACCTGTGATGTTTTGCATTCTTCTATCTGTTTCAGCCTGAGCCTTTTTGGTAATATCTTTAAGGTCTTGTTTTAACTCGCTCCAAGTTGAATCTTGGTTAAGTTGAGTAACAATATCTGTTCCTCTCATACTTTTTGTGTCTAAATCAATACCTTTTGATCTTAATATCATACCTGTTCTTTCTTGGGCAAGACCTACCACTGTGGGTTCATCCGCAGTTGGATCCTGCGTTCTTACTATTTGATATTGTTGAGTAAACAGTCTTTGATATTCAGGGTATTGGTTGAATAACTGAAAAATATCCCTTATTGCTTCTGCTTCTTTTAAAATCTGCTCTATTAACATAACTATATTTATCTATTTTTTATTTCTTCCCAATGCCCAGTATGTACCTATTGCCGCTAAACTACCGGCAGTTTTAGGTTTAATTCTTCCTTTTGTTACTTTTGGTAGAACTTTTGCCGCGGCATACCCTGCCACACCTGCGGCGGCTAATTTTTTAAACGTGCTTCTTTTTTCTGGATTAGTAAGTTCTGTTTCATCAGCACCAGGTATAATAAACTTCTTCTGTTTGGCTAAAGTCATTAATGGCGTATATATCTCTCCGCCTAATCCTCTTGCTCTAACGGCGTGTAATAATCTAGTTACCGCCAATTGCTTTTGTCTGTATTTTACTTTGTTAAAGTCTTGTACAATTCTGCGTACTGCTTTGTATGAACTGTCTACTATCAATTGATTCTCTAATCTCACAAAGTAAGTTCTAGCAAAATCATCTAATCCCATAGCACCTCTAGATAGTTTTCTCATAAAGTCCATAAACATTCTATCATTAAAAAGTATTCTATCCTTCATATTTGAAGAATCTTTTATAGAGTTTTTTGAATGTTTTAAGGCGTGTACTAGCATATACAAGTCATTGTTATTACTTCTAGCCTGTCTAAAGTTGTTAAACTTTATAGTGTCTTTGGCATATTGCCTAGCAAAGTTCTTGTACGAATCTGTTTGACTCATCATATATAATGTAATTGTGTACAAATAAATCAAGTCTTTAATATCTTTGAAGTCAAAACTTTTGAAGTTCCTTGTACGTCTATACAATCTACTTTCATTTAGTTCATCTATAAATTTATACTGGTTTGATTCTATAACAGAACTTACTAATACAGGAAAATATGCTGGTAAGTGTGTTTTACCCATTTCTCTTGCTTTTTCTAGCCTGTGATTGCCGTCTATAACACTTCTTTTATTTGGTGCAATCACAATAGGCTCAGATAAATCTGCTTGGTCAATATCATTAGTATCTATAATTCTGTTGTAAGGATCTTCGCCACCTAATCCAGACAAAGGATATTCGTTGATTAACTTCCAATTATTATTTCGTATGTCATTAATCATCTCTGGAATGTGTATTCCATCATCCCAATCGTGAAGTTTATTCATCAATTCAAGCATTTCAGGGCCGGTCATTGTAAGTGGATAACTACTCATAACAGTATTTATCAGATATCAAATTTAATTTCTGGTACTAGTACTGTTTGCTCTGGACGATATGTGTTAAGATCCACATTGAATGCTATGGTTAATCTATCTTTATTAGTCGGTGGTACCCAATGCCATAAATCAGATTCAAATAAAACCAAGTCTCCATCTCTAACTGCTGGAGCATACACATTGTTTTGAAATGCCTTGTTTGGTGTAACTGGGTTGCGTTCTGTTAAAAATACTGTATTGTCTTTGTAGCAGTTCCGTACATATATTATACCTGATAGCCAACTACCTGGATGATTGTGAGGTGTATTAAAACTGCCGTCATTAAAATCGTTTGACCAAATTGTATTGATACGATATGCTGGCTTTTCCGGTGTATAGAACTCACACACATTGTCTATGTAGGCATATAATTTCTTTTTAATGTTGTTGGGCCACTTGTTTGGTAAGTCTAAATTTGCTTGTTTACCGTTGTGCAAGGAGACTTTTCTTTCGGTGTTGTCTTGCGATGCCAAAGTTTCAAAAAAATCTAATTCTTCATTTAAAAATGCAGAATCTTGATGAAAATACCATTTAGGGAATACCGGAGTTGCTTTCATAATGTTATTTAAGTGTAATTACTTTTGGAAGTTGAGATTACTGAAGTCTAATCTATCTACCAGTTTGATTGCATTGCCTATTTTATCAACAGCAACAAACCCTTCTTCGCCTACTACTTCGAAACTGCCGTCTTCTGTTCTAGTAAAAGTATCCATTACTCTTAACCTAGTTAGTTTGTTTCTTAATAGTTCTTTTGCTTTGATAAGTTGTAAGTAAAGTTGATATGTGGTCATAATATCCTGAATATTATCTCTCAAAAATCTCACGCCTTCGACTTCTTTTTGAATCCATTTTTCTTTTGTAGCAGGATTTGAAACACTATCCTCTGCGTCTTTCATTTTCTTTGTAAATCTTTGTACAAAAGTTTTAGCCATTTGTTGCGGATCCTGTGTGAACCCTGTTCCTGCTATAACACCTGCATTGATGGCTGACATCATTTCTTGCTTCAATTTAAATCTACTGAATCCACCTTCGGACATTTCTAAGAAGTCAAACACTTTTTTATCTATGCTGTTAAACAAGTTTTCTGATTGAGCAATAGTAAGTTCTAAGTCTTTTGATTCTTTTGCCGTTAAGTTTACCATACCACTAACATCTTTTATAGTGGCATCTCTAAACCATACATTAGGTGTTTTTGTTAAACTGTCTGCATTAAAACCAAACTTGGCATCCATATCTTCTAATGTAGCACCTTTATATTCTGTGTGAAATACTATGCCTATTTTTGCACTCAGTATTTCATTTGCTAAATCACTTTGCTTGGGTACAGCATATATCAGTGTGTTTGGTTTAAAAATAATAAAGTCTTCACCTTTGATGTTTGCTTCTGATATATCTTTGTCAGTAAAAATTAAATCACCTTGTAACACACCTTGTATGTTTAAGTCTTGTAGATGTGTAAAAGCATATCTAAGTTTTTCTCTTAACCCTTCTTTGCTGATGTTTTCGCCTTTTTGCATTACATCTGCGTGATACTCTTCTATGTCTGATAGACTTTTATTAAGTTTAGGGTTTTTGTTAAACACACCTTTGGTACCAACAAAGAATTTACCGTCTGCTGGATCCGTGCCTACAAAGACTGCAGGACTACCATCCCATTTGGTTGTGATATTCATTCCTGATGCGGAACTTCCTTTGAGCATATTGTACAAAGAATTTAGATAGTTGATACTGTCTTTTGCTCCTTGGTATCCTTCTTTGTAAATTAAATCTTCTAAGTGAGTTAAATGTGTATTCTTGCCTTCTAGTAAAAGATGTTCGAATACAAGTGTTCTAACCACTTTCTTTTTTATTTCTGTGAGTTTCATTATTTGTCGAAGTAATCAGATTTTGTAGAACCTGGATCATTTGGTTTTGCTTTACCTTTGCCTATTTTAAGTTGCTTTTTTATTAAATCTGGGACTAGATTTCCTTTATTCTTCCACAATCTTTTGAGAAGAGTTTGTACATTTTGAGTACCTTTAAATATGTTCTTGTCACCGTGATCTATTATCTTTAACCCATATAGTCTTTCTACTGCTCTAGCATATAGTAAATCGTTTTGTGAAGGATACCACAATTCGTCTTGTTCGTCTTGCACATACAATACTCCGTCTCGTGATATTACTGCAAAGAATCTTTTATTTACGGATTTATCACTGTTAGGTTCATTCCCTGGTTCTTTTTCACTTAGTCCTACTTTTCCTGGAGTAGGATAAACTCCTCCATACATATCTTTCCAAACTTTCTTGGTTTCATCTGTGAATTGGTTCCAATTAATTCCATCACCTTTTGCTACCTTTGAAGGTTCTCCTTTTTCTCCGCTTGAAGGATCTGCTGGTCTTGGAACAACTTTCCCATCATTTGCAAACTCTGGATTTACAATTTGTACAGTTTTTGGATTTAAATCAGGTAGATCTGGTAAATCTGTTCTAATAACTTCGACTTCATTAATAACTTCAGTTTGTCTGAATACTTTTCTCAATACACTTTCAACTTGCAAGAAATCTGGAATGTTATCTTGGGTCTTCATCGGTGTCTCCCACTCAGCAGGTACTACTACTTTTTCGGGTGGTTCTATTGTTAAAAACATTAAGTCAGGGTCTACGTCTGATGCCTTACTACCAAATTCAGGCATATAAGGTTTATTAGGATAACCTAAACCTGCTAATCTTATTTTAATTTGTTTGACCATACTTACCGATGCTGGTATTCTTGGTACATTAATAGTGTCGTTGATATCATCGTTTGGATTATAGTTGGTTAACCATTTACTTTCGTCCATAAAACTTGGGTTATCGCTCATCAAAAGTTTGTAATATGGTTTATAAAATTTGTGTAACTTTTTATAATATTCTGTTGTTTTTGATTTATAGTCACTGCTCAATCCTGTTAAACCTGGCAAAGTATCTTGTCCGGGTGTTAAGCCTTTTGTAGAAGTGTTTTTTGGTAGTGAGTCTGCACCTGTGAATTTAATACCTTCTATATTCTCATCGTCTATAAGTTTTACATCTTTATCTCTAAAAGAGTCTACAAACCCATATACGGTATGTGCTTGGTCATCGAAATAATTTTTCAGTATTTGTCTATTCTTTGTTGCTCCAAAATTATCATAGTTTGATTGTAGCATTTTACTAGATACATCTTGCATAGAACCTATGCCGCTGAATGAATCAAACTTGCCTGGTGTTTTAAAAAGTATTAGTGTCTTGTCTAAATCTTTAATATCATTAGAATTAAGTTTTCTACTTTTAAATTGTTTGTTCTTTAATGCTTGAGGATTATTTGACGTGTTTTTAGTATCTATTTTTTTAGGAGAACCATCAGGGTTATGTGTTCTGCCATATTTGTAATCCCATTCTGCTTGGGTTAGATAATCTGTAGGTGATTTTGAAAAAGTAACTGGTCTATCGCCAAATTTATCTTTTGCTCGTTTGTTTGCGGCTTTTCTTTCTTGTCCTTCTGGTCCAAAATATCTAGGATCTGCTTGTGGATCAACTTTTTTAGGATTCTTAGGATCTACTATACCATACTTAATTAATTCTTGTTGAGTCATTGTGGGTTCATTAGATTCTGGATGGGGCAAACCCAGTTGCCAATTTGGAAAGTTTTGTACCAATTTAGCAATCGTATCGGATTGCACATCGAAGCCACCAACCTCTGTGAGATTCTTATCATCTAGAGTTGTTACTAACTCATTTATCTTCATTTTTAGACTCTTTGATTCTTTGGAAACCTCTAGCAAGTTTGATAGGGTTTCTACCTTTTATGCTGTTGATTAACCTTCTCTCCAAGTCTAATGCATCTTTTTCGTCAAAGTGTTCGTGTAATTGAGCAATTAAGTTAATTGCACTACTTACAATATGGTCGCCTCTGTTCTTGAGTACTTGATCCTTGTCTTTTTCTGCTACAATGCTGTTTAATTCTTGAAGTAAAGTTCTTTTCATTATTGTTTCCCTAATAGCAATATTTATCTTCTTTTAACTTTTCTTTTTAAGAAAATCTTTTAGCATTGATCCTTGAGCGATGATATCTCCTGATTCTTCAGTGTGATCCGAACTAATTTCATCTTTAATACTACTTGAACGTTTTAAAGAGTTAATTAAACTACCTGCAACCATTGTGTCTGTGTCTTCATCGCTTTCATCTAAATCTTCTATTCTCAATGTCTCTGGAACAAATTTTAAGTCTATCTTTGTTCCTACACCACTACTAGAACGTGTTTTCATAAACTGTAGTTGATATCTACCACGTTCTCTCATAGCATTGCTTGTAAAAATACCAATTACATTATCTGCTGTTTGTATTTTACTAATACCACCTGCAATATGATGGTGGTCAAATTCTATTTCTTCTACTGCACCTCTGTTTAACTGCGATGCTGTTACCATTAGCACATTCCATTCAACTGCTAAATTACGCAACTCTTCAGATACATACTTGTCTTTGATAAACAAGTCTCCTGGATTTACTCTACTACTAACTGGCATCATTAGATCCAAGTAATCAATAATAACTGCATCCACCTGCACACCGCTTTGAATCTCGTACTCTCTTAAAAATGCTTGTATGTCGTTTGCTGTAATACCATTAGTCAACTGCTTAACTCTAAGTTTACCTGCGCCTTTACCTTTTGTTCTAACTTTTAAATCAACATCATCGATGTTTTTCATAACTTCACTAGTACCATAACCGCTTATCATACTGTCTAATCTCATACTACATAATTGTTCACTTAACTCTAAACTTATGAGTACTGTGTTTAAACCGCTTTGGCTCCAATTGAGTGCTAAGTTTTGTAAGAATAAACTTTTACCTGCGCCAGAGCCGCCTGCAAAGAATGTGAGTTCGCCTCTATTCAATCCTCCATACAGTTTCCTGTCCATTGCCTGCCAGCCTGTACTAATTGCACCTGCTTGGTTTTTAATCCATTCTAAACGTTCTTTAGGATTGGCATAGTAATCTAACCCTAAGTCTTTTACTAAACCTATTTGACTTGCTTCTTTAATCTTTGTTTCGACTGTGCCATAGTCTTTGCTTTCTAATAAATCAGTACTGTCAAGTATTGCTTTTTCCAATGCCTTATGTCTACAGAATGTTTCAAATTCATCCATAAACCATTCCACGTGTCTAGAATTGAAATCTTCAACCTTTTCTAATTTGATGTTTGCAGATGCTTCTATTTGCTCAATAGTAGGCATACTGTTATATTCTTGAACGTGTTCTTTTATAAATGTAACAGCATTTCTAAATTGCCTATCGAACATATAAGGCTGTACAATACTGTTTACTCTTGCAATAATATCGTTATCCGATACCATAAAACGTAAAAACAGTTCTTGTGTTTCTTCGTTGTAATTCATATTCTTCATAACATTTTACTCTGTACTTCTATTTTAATTTTATTAGATACACTATGTTTAATTATGCTATCTAATGTCAAAAGTTTGCCATATTTGAGTACGGCATCGCCAACATCTTTACAATCTTTGTGCCAAGGAGGGAAACTTACTTCCCAACCAACATCTGCAACTGCTCTAATTAATTCTTTACCTGGAGCATCTCTGTCAGGGCAAAGTATTACTCTTTTCTTTAAAGAGTTTATTTGATTAACTTGTTGTTCGTTTATTGTATTACCCAAACAACTAATACCATTTATAAGCATTGCATCAAATACACCTTCCATCAACACAATAGTTTTAGTATCTGTAAATATATGATTATCTAATCCAAACACATAACCAGGCTGACTGTTCATCAAATACTTTGGCGTTTCTTTGTTAGGCGGATTTATATGTCTAGCAGTATACCCAACTAACTCTTCATTATATACAAAAGGCACAATTACTCTGTTCCTAAACTGTAACTGATTGCTGTAGTATAACTTATGCTTGTCTATTTGTCTATTTACTGCATACTCATAAACTGCTGTAGCATCAGGTGGACTTGTTTCATCTAGTTCCATCCAATGAGTTGGCATCTCTACCTTCTTAAACTTTTCAAATTTTATTTCAAAACTGTCTTCTATATCGTCAAATACATCTTTGTGTCTCATTAAGTTTAATACAACTTCTTTAACAACTTTATCTGTTGTACCTAATTTATTAGATAAGTCTCTAAACTTTTTACCTATTCTTGGAGTTGGTGCCCACCCGGTTGTATATCCACAATTAAAACAATTATAACTTATTTTTGCACCACTAGTTATAACACCTGCTCTGCCTCTTGTATCATTACACATAGGACAATCAAACGTATTCCACCCACTAGGTGTACGTTTAGTTCTAGCCGGCATATAATCTAATACTAGATTGTGTACCGATGTAACTAATTCAGATAATTCCATACTGTAATTATACTAGAAGTAAAAGAAAATGTCAAGTACTAGTTTCTAAGTAAAACTTGTTCTACTGTACCTGCGTTGGTGCTGTTTGGACTATATTGGAATCTTATACTATTGAAGTTACCTGTAAAGTTGTACGGCAAGGGGCCTGTCGCACTCGTAAGAGGTATTCTAAATATTTGTGTACCCAAAGGATCAATACCGAACCACATAGCATCGTCTGAAGATGCTACTAAATCATTGTTGCCTTGAACGTATATATTACCTGAGAAGTTAGTGCAATAAACAGCAAGTGTATGTTTTGCACCTCTAAAGTTCTTACGTGAGTTGCCTTGCAATGCACTACTCTGGAAAATATTTGCAGTATCGCCATCGTTAATATTGCTGACTTGTAACCAAGTATTTGCTGTTTGAGTAGCCGCTGGTACTTTTAAAGCATCATCTTTTACGATAACTGTTATACCTAACTTGTTGTTCTTGTCAGCATATATTGGAGTTTTTGAACCGTTAGAGTCAAGTTGGGAAACAACCAGTTTATAATTACCAACTGCTAAATCGTTCAAGTCATCTTCTGTTAAGGTTAGTTTTGCACTACCTTTATCTAGTTCTGATGTTAAAAACTTTGTTAAAACTCTTTCGCTATTTTCAAAACTAATTAACTCAGCCTGAAATTCGCTATTGTTAATATTCTGTAGTTTTCTATCTTTGTTTCTAACATCAAAGAAGTAATCATTGTCCATTCCTTGATATGCTATAATTTCTGTTCTATTCATAGATGAGTTTTCCAAATAGGAGAAACTATCTCCTATAACTATATTTATCGCAGAGTTGTTATATTTGTATAAAGTATAATTCGACATATTCTATTCCTGTACTACTATTTATTTAAAAAGCATAAATAAAAGCAATGCCTGATAGCAAACAAACATTTAATCAAAAAGAGATTGAAGAAAACTACCCTTTCCTTACCTGTATCAATTATGGTGACAATGATTACCTTGGTATAGTTACCAATCGAGATAAAACTTTTTTAAGTATGTTCGATATGGGTTTGATATCTACTCCTGATAAAACAAAGAAATTTGTAGAACTTGGTGAGAACTGGTGGTGGGAAAGTAATAGACAGATACCAATCGATGTATTTTTATTTCAAGAACTTATTCCGTTTAGATATGCTATACGGACTTTTGAAAACAAACACATAGAAGTAAAGTTTGGACCTGTTACAGAAATTAATAACTTGGTTAAGAAACGTATAAAAAGGCGTACAATAACTTTAGTAAAAAACGTTCCGTCTAAAGACTCTCAATAATTTTATTCAACTGCACCACAATACTTACAGCATAACTTAATGCGTGGCTTCTTTTAAAGAAGTAATCCTCTGTCTTCTCCCATACTTCTTTTTCTATTACTTCCCAAGTATGACCTACCAAATGTCTCTTACCAGGTCTAATCATTGCAAGTATCATTGCTAATTGCTCTATACTTTCGGGAGGATGTTTCTCTATGATAGCAAAATGATTACTGATATGTGCTAATTGTTCAACTATTTCTTTATGCTCAAACAAACTCCAATTAACTTCTGTCTCTAATAATTTATCTAGATGAGTTTCATTCTCAATACCATTATATATGCCATTATTGAGCAAATCTATTTTAAAGTAACCTCGTTCTTCTGCTTCATCATAAGGTATGGTTGAAATGTTTTGTATTGGATACTTTGGTATGTTTTGTAAATATACACCTGAGTTGTGTTTGGTTAAGTCACCATCTTTTTCCTGACTAGCATTTATGTACCTAGGCAACTTATCCAGCAATAAATCTCTATTTGCTAAATCAATATCTACATCAAAATCTAGTTTCATATATTTGCCTGCTCACTTATCTCTTGTACTGTTTGAACTTCTTCTGGATTCTTTCTAAATAAGTCTCTCCAAAATACAGGATCTGCTATATCTTTAATCATATCAATTTGTTCTTTATTAAATTTAGTCCAAAGTCCTTGTCCGCTTTCAGTTAAGAACATTAACCAAGGAGATATTTTTCCTGCTTTGATATGATATACTGCAAGTGGAGTTGTTACCTGTTTGAAGTAATTTTGTAAATCTGTGTTATGCTCTTTGCCCCATTCTGTCATTGTGAGTATTGTACGTTCAATTGCCTTAAGAGCAGGTTCTTTTTTAACATATTGATTTAGGTATTTTGTATATGTTGCATCAGATGTCCACAGTTTTAATTTTACACTATTCTTTATACAATATTCTGTATACTTCTCAGGATGTAGTAAATCTTCTTTTGCTATTTTTCTACCATACTTAACAAATGACATATAGTATTGGCTGTTTGCAAAATCTTCAAATGTTTTAGTTTTGGTAGCATTAGTGGATATTTCATAAAACATCTGGAATGCTCGAAGTCCTAATCTTACGTGACTTAAATCTTTTTCTGCAAACCGTTGTTTTTTAGGACACATATGAACTGCTAGTGTGCGTTCACTAGCGAAAGACTTACTACAAAACTTACACTTCATTTTAAAATTTCTTTAATATCTTTGTCATCATATCCATAACCAACTAAAAAGTCTTTTATCTCTTCTTTAGTTGATAATCCAATAAACAGTTCTAACTCATCTGTTTTAGTATTTGGAAATAGTTTTCCAAACTCTTCCATTATTTTATTTTTCTTTCTTTTAGATGTAGGAGCCTTTACATAAGGATGCCACATCTTTCTACCTGCACCTGCTAGGCATAAACATTTCCAAACTAATTCAGGATGTTTACTTGAACCGGCGGCACTCCAATTATGATTAACACAATCATTTACCATTGTGAGATAATGAGAATCATAAGGTTGTCCTTGTACAGAAGAAGCATACCTTTGCATCATCCAAAAGTTTATACCTTTCTTTTGGTCATCAGACAATCGAGTATAGTAATTCATATCTCTTTTATCTAGTGCCAGCATTACATCTGCAATCTTAGGTACTGCCATTGTTCCTCGTTTGGTCTTTACTTGCATCTAGTTTCTCAAAAGTTTTATCATACCAAGCATTGCTACAGTATGCATCACAGAATACATTCATTTGATCCGGAGTGTGATACTTAATGTCCATTACATTTAACAGTTTATCGCACTCTGCACATTTGAGGAATCTACTCACCTTCGAACTCCGTCAATGTCCTAACATCATATCCTGATTGTTTTATTATAGCACTTCCTCCCAAATTGGGCAAGTCTATTACTGCTAAAATTAAAATATTCTTTTTAGGTATCTTGAAATTTTCGTGTATTAAATCTGCACAGGTAATTGCTGTACCTCCTGTAGCAATTAAATCATCTATAATAATCACATTGCCTTTGATAGGTGATATCTTTTGTATATGTAATTCAGATGTTCCATATTCCAGTTCGTATTCTTTTCTGTATGTAGGATTAGGTAACTTACCTGGTTTCCTAGCAAGTATGAAAGGAATATTTTTACTTGATGCAATAGTTGAACCAAATATAAATCCTCTGCTTTCAATTCCTACAATACAGTCAGCAACTGTTAAATTACAAATATCTTCAAACTCTTTATTGACTAAAGTAAATGCTTCAGGTGTTTCCAACAAACTTGTTATATCTCTAAACTGAACTCCTTCAATAGGAAAGTCTGAGACTGTTCTAATATATTTGTTTAACTTAGTCATTAAAGATATCTACTTGTTCCCAAGGCATATCTTCTTTACCAAAGTGTCCATAGTTAGTAGTCTTAGTCAAGTCTAATTTAAACAAATCAAATTTTTCAATTATACCTTTTGGTGTTAAATCAATGTTATTCATAAAATAATCTGCAAACTCTTTCCTTACTTCACCATCTGCATACACATATATACTAGTTGGTTCTTTTACACCAATAGCATAACTTAATTGTACTGTGGCATTCTTTGCCTTGCCACTTGCTACAATATTCTTTGCTAAGTAACGTGCCATATAAGCCGCACTTCTGTCTACTTTGGTACAGTCTTTACCACTAAATGCTCCGCCACCGTGTGGTGCATAACCACCATAAGTATCTACAATAATTTTTCTGCCTGTTAATCCTGTGTCTCCATCTGGGCCACCAATTACAAATCTGCCTGTTGGATTAATTAACCATTCAGTTTTTAATAGGTGTACTTTGTCTTTAACAACGGGCAGTATAATGTCCATTACACGTTCTCTAACGTCTTCTATGCTTACTTCTTCACTGTGCTGAGTACTACATACCACCGTCTTAATATCAATTGGTACACCCACGCCGTCGTAGTTAAATGTAACCTGTGCTTTGCTGTCAGGCCCTAACCAATCTGCTCCATTGCGTCTAGCATTTTCTAATGCCTTTAGTATTTCGTGACTGTAATAAATTGCACTTGGCATATAGTTGGGTGTCTCATCACAGGCATAACCAAACATTAAGCCTTGGTCACCAGCACCGAAGTCGTCGGTACCCAAAGCAATATCAGGCGATTGTCCGTGTAGTTCATTGTAAACAGCCATCTTGGCCCAATGAAATCCATCTTGCTCATAGCCAATATCCTTAACAACGTTTCTCACAATATGTTCAATAACATCTTTATCAAACTTATCACTTTTGTATTCACCTGCTAGTGTGACCATATTTGTAGTAACTAAAGTTTCTACTGCCGCCCTGTGAGTAATCTTACCGTCGATAAGATATGTTGCTACTGCATCTGATATGTGGTCTGAAATTTTATCAGGGTGTCCACTACTAACACTTTCGCTTGTAAATTCGTACATTATAAATCTCCTTCTTTAACAAAGACTCCGTCAACCATTTTTCCTTTTCTGTCTTTGATGTCGTTATATGCTTGTTCCAAACAATCTTCGATACTGAGATTGTTTCGTTCAGCAATGTTAATTAATACTACAATCATATCACCTATATCATCTGCTACATCATTGCCTTTACAGATATTATCACTAAGTTCGCCCATTTCTTGAATAAGTTTTGCTAGTTGATCCTTATCTGTTGCACCATCGATTAGGTTCCTGTCGTGATGCCATTGTGTAATTTTGGATATGTATTCTTCTACCATTATAGTTTTCCTTCTTCTCTCATTTGTTCACGTATTTTTGTAGCACTGATATCGTGTATAGCATCGTCAAAAACTTCTTGCTCAATTTTATATCCAACATCTCTACCATACGTTATGTTTAGGAGGTTAGGTACAACCTCTATTTTTACTTTACCAGCAAAGTTACACAAACTCTGTTGTAAGTTTTCTATAACTTCATATGCTGGAAAAGGATTCTTTTCATCTGTTGGCATATCTCTAACCATCAAAAACACTTGTCCGTGTTTGGCTAATGCTCTATCAAACAATGCTTGATGTCCAGGATGCCAAGGTTGGAATCTGCCAAGCATCTGTGTAGTAGGTGCTTTGTTATCCCAAATAAATCGTTGTCCAATTTCATAAGCAATTATTTTAGCATCTACATCACCACGTTGTTCGTGTACATTGTAGTCTGTGGCATAAGGTCTTTCAAACACTTTGTTTGTATCTTCAAACCTACCTTCTTTAATAGTGTCAATAAACACTTCATAATCTGCATCAAACTCTATTCTTGCATTTCTAAAAGGACATACAAAGTCTGCTATTGCTATTTTGCCTTCTGCTTCTGCTTCAGCACATAAGTCTACCATTCTTTGTTTTTGTCTGAATCTACCTTCTTCAGAAAAGTCCCAGTCGTCTGCTTCTTCTCTAACTTTATCTGCGTTGAACCAAGCAACTTTATCGCCTAAGTATTCAACTAGTCGTTCTGCTAAATATGTTTTACCACTTCCTGGTAAACCAAATATTAAAACTCTCATCTATTCTCCATAAATTAATATTTTCACTGGGTAGTTTCTTCTCTCCAATCTTCTATGATGCCATCTTCTTCTAACTGTTCAAAAGTTTGAGCATTCACATCGTGCCACTTGTTATTTAAGTAACCTACAGTAGCATAATAACCTTTTCCGGTTGTGTCGTTCCAATCGTATTCTAATTCAACTTCTTTGCCGTCATACCATACACTTTCTATAAAAGAACCCATATCAGTTTCAACTTGTTGGGTCGCTAACAACCTAGCATCAAAAGGTTCATCTAACTCTAATTTAAAATCAAAAAACTGTCCTTTCTCTCCACTATGAAATGCTAACACAGGACTATAGTTTTCAGGATCTTCTACATCGCTGATATCTTCTGTCATATAACATTCCCTGCTACTGTAACAATAAACATTGTCAAAATCTATTTCTTCTGCATTATCGTAATCTTCTTCGCCATCTTCATTTATAGGATAAACACTTAGACCTGCATCTGCATAAGGTCCGTTGATGTGTTCTTTATCTTCATAATTAAACCAAGCACCAGGCTCAAACTCATCTGGGTCTTCTGTGGGTAAAGGCATTGCCTCTGGATCTTCTATCTCTTCAATTGTGCTAGGATCGATATCGTAGTCTGTTAGAAAATCAATTAAGTCTCCATCTCCATCTTCATCCACAATAGGTTTCCAATAATCTACAAAGGCTTTGGATACTGTGCCAACAACACACTCTCCGCCATATCTTCCACTTACTAAATGATAATTATATTTTTTATCTGCCATTTTATTCTCCTAAAATAAATCACTGATGTCTAACACATCATTAATCTTGTTAATATCTTTGCAAAATAATGCACACCTAGGAGTGTTTCCATTCTCTAGGGGCACCGTAATCATATGTCCGTGTTTTAACTTTGGAAAAAACCATTTTACATCTTGATAAATGTTAACCACGTCCACTTGTTTCACCGTTGGTGACTTATTCTCTAAAGGATTAAATACAGGTGTATGAAATCCTCTATTGTTTAAACTTGTTAAAGGTAGCATCTCAATTTCATTATACATATCATCATCGCAGATTGCTATGCTCCAATCAATTGGCATTTGAACTGTTCTGTCTCCTATTTTTAAAACCATTGCAGGAGAGTAAAAACTTTCTAAAAATATTAGTTGATGAAAATAGAAGTCCATCCATTCAGGATCTCCTGCGTCCATTATACAATATCTCAAATCCACATCTGAATCTGGCACGTTATCTAAATTATATGTTCTGTTTTCCACAGTCAATATGTTCATAAGTACTCCACTTTGGTAACTTTGAATGGATAGTTTGCTTCTTTGTAAAACTTTTTACGTTCTGTAAGATGCCTTTTACTATATTTCAAAGTACTTGTAATATCAAAAACTTGCAAATAGTCTTTGTCTTGTGCTTTACGAATACCTCTACCGATACTTTGTATAACACGAACAAAACTTTTGCCAGGTTCTAATAAGATTAAATTAAAAATTCTAGGTATATTAATACCTGTTGATGCAACACCATATGTTGCCACTATCACTTTGTTATCCATTTTGCTGACTTCTTTGTATTCTGTTTTTCTATCAGCACTTTTCATCTCGCCACTCACAAATACCCAATCAGGATTTTGTTCGATAAGCAGTTGTCCAGTTTTAATCCTGTCAACTAATATAAGTGTGTTGCCAGAACCAGATAAGTTTCCAACCATATCAGATAAAAAGTTTATCCTCTCCGGAGATGTCACTAACCATTTTAGTTCTTGTGCATAATTACTAAAGCCTACGTGGGTATCTATTAATTGTAATACACTTATATCCAAGTTAGCAAGTACTCCTTGCTCTTGTAAATCACTAGCACTGAGTTGATTAATAACACTACCTAATGTGCTAACAACTCCTGCAAATTCATATTCTTCTTTAGGTATAGTTCCTGTTAGTCCCCAACGAATAGGAACATTAGCAAACACTCCACCTAATAAGTTTCTTAATACATCTGCTTTTGCTTTGTGTACTTCATCGACCATTACACATACGACATCTTTCATAAACTCGTCTACTGGAATTGGTGCTTCATCATTCTTTGTTTTCTTTTCTAGTATTGCTAAACTTTGCCAAGTACATATAGTGTGAGTCTTGTCATATTCTTTTCTATCGCCATATAACACTCCTACATCTAACCCTAAGTTTTTGTAATCTTCTTCTGTTTGTGTTACTAAGTCTTTGTTAGGCACAATAACGATAGTTCTACCATATGCTTCACACTTATGACTTAATACTGCCGTTATAAGAGTTTTACCTGCTCCGGTGGCTACTTCTTGTAAGCCTTGCAAATTGTTTAAGAAACAATTTATAATTTCTACTTGGTAATCCCTTAAAATAACAGGCAGTCCTTCTGCAGTATGCCCTTTGGGCCAAGCAATATTATCATAGTCTGTATCTACTACAGGTGTAAATTCAAATTTGTATGGGTGTCTGTGGTCTTCTACTTCTATATTGTATCCTTCTTTCTCCACAATAGGTAAAAGTTTATCTAGTAAGTTAAGATAACTTCTGCCACCTATGTCGCAGAATCTCACACACCCGTCCCATCTTCCTAGTTTATATGCTGGCATATGATAAGCATAAGGTAAGAAAAACTTTAGTGCATCAGAAATCTTTCGACGTGTATGCACATCAAGGTCAGTGAATCTAACATTGACCTCGTCTTTAATTACTAATTTCGTTGTTCTTGCCATTGTATATTATTTTATGCTCGTTTGTTTTAAATGTCAACCTAAAAAAGAAAGTACCCCATAGTGGGGTACTTCCGTGGTCCTCTAGGAGGTTCAGTATGCGAGGACCAAACATACTAAGCCATTCTCTTCATACAGGTTGTTTCAGCCAATGCCTTCCAACCCTCAGGCTTCATTTTCTTGAGGTCAGCAATCTTGAGTACCATTCTCAAACTAACTTCTCTAAGTCTTGCACTCTTCTCTACCATAAAGTCTACAACTTCTTGATTACCTTCGCCTTCAAATTTGTATTCATCAAGCATACCATCTCTAACAATTTGTTTGATTCTTAGGAACTTGTCTGAGACTTTGTTCATTTCCAAATCAATGTAGTGACATCTTGACATAAGTGCTTCTAAGTGATCCTTAATCTTCTTAGAACGAACGTTTTCAAAATCAACGTTAGTAATAAAGATTGCTGATCCTTCAAAGTCAAACCTATCTGGAATACCTTCCCTTCTCAATGCGTGGGATTCTGACTTCCAACTTACAGTTCTTTTCTTGCCTGAGTCTAAAACTGCCTTTAACATATTTAGGCAAACTTCATCAAACAATACTGTATCACAGTCATCAAATATAATAACATCTCCTTTAGCAGAGTTGTTAAACAATGTTTGGTACAAACCAATTGGAGTCATTGAACCTTTACAGAATTCTGTTTTTGGTCCTTTGCCTTTCAGTTTGTTAAACATATCGTATTTGTCCATTTCAGTTTCAACACCAAAACTCTTACCAACACCTGGAGGGCCACTTAATATAAGTCCTCTCACAGTACCTTTGATAACTGCTCTAGTCATCTCAGTTAGTATATCGAATCTTGTTTTGATTCTGTCTAGTGCCTGTTCATCAGTTTCTTGCAGTTCTGCAGGAGTGCTTTTTTGCACTATTGCCTGTGCTTCAAACTCGTGTTCTGAAACTTTTTCAAAAGACGTAATGTCGTTGACAATAATTCTTGCACTTGGATACTTAGGTCCTAGTACTTTACTAGCATCAACTGTTAGAAACATTCCTTTCTTTCCAAAAGTAATGTCTTTGATTAATGGGAAAATGGCGTTCTTTATTGTGTTACCACGATATTTGCCAGATTTAATTTTAACGTAAGTTTGCATATAACCTCCTAAAGTATGTATGTTTTAACTTATATATACTATTATACGCCTATTTAGGCAAAAGTCAACCGACTATTTAAAAAAACTTTTAACGTTTATACCAAATAACTTCTTGTAATACTTGGCAATGCGTTCTTTAAATATAGGTTTTCTTTCTGGGTTATACTTCTTCTTGAGGGAAAGATAGTACTCTTCGCTGGATTCTATGTAAAGTTCTTCATTGGGTTCTAATTCATAACCGTTATATTCGCCACCGTTATCTCCGGAGGTTATTAGATATCCTCCGTGTTTGTATGTTATAACCATACAACCATTTTGAGCCAGTAACGAACTTGTACTTTCATACTGTTCTATTTCTGCAAAATCTTTCGCAATACGATTAATTTTATCAGTATACTGACTCATTACAGTTTATTTTGAATGAGGAGGTAGTTTCGCTTCAACAAACCACTCGTGCTTTCTTTTTGCAGGGTTATACTTTTTAAGTCGTAACTTTCTGTTTTCTACTGTGAGTGTTCTTGTTTTGACAGCCGTGTAATGATATGTATGGTGATCTCTAGTCTCACCTTCTGGTATCATATAAACTAACGTTCTTCTTTTATCTTTCTTTGCCATAGTTACTTATTTACCAATTATATTGCAAAGTAATTAATACTTCCCTACCACGGTTATCATACCCTGGTAGAACCTCTACAACATCGTCTAAAGCATTGTTTACTTTAAATGTTAAGTTGTACTTACCCCAAGTCTTAGATGCACTTAAATCTAATCTATTTAAATCTTCTAAGTAATCTTCTCCTTCTGGTATTATGTCATACTGCCCTGGTGCTCTTTCTAAGTTTACTGCATACCTGCCTGCAACTGTAACACCATTGAACATTTGCTTGTATGTGATTGCTCCCATATACTTGGGCACTCTAGGTTGCTCTGTATCAGTATATGCTAACATTACACCAAACGGACCATAGTTATTAGCAAATCTAAAACCTTGTGTGGAGTATTCTCCGCCATTTTCATACGTGGCATTTGTAAAAATATCTTCTGTTACAGCAGGAGTTACAGTAACTTCTCCTGTGTCAGGATCTGTTGTGGTTACTTCTGGCGTAACTATTATTGTTGTGGTATAACTTGGTTGGTACTCAATTGTTTCTTCGAAATCATATTTGAATACACTTATTGCGCCAAACCCAATCTCATACCCTACGCCTTCTTCTGGCATTAAATCTTCATTACCATCAACCCAAGCATCACCAAACCTTTCATACAAGTTTGCTTTTCTAAAACTGTTTCCAATGTTAAAGAAGAACTCGCCTTTTGATAAACCAAATCTCATTGCATTTTGGTCATCGTTGCCAAATCTCAAACCAAAGTTGTAGTTTAAGGCGAACGAGGCATTAACATTTAAGTATCCTCCAAAGTTTTCATCTTCGTATTTGTTTTCAGTAGCACCCATAGAGTTTATACTTTCTGTATTGTAAATGTTTCTTTCACCATCTACACCAAATGCAACATTTAGTTTATTGGAAAGATCCAAATTATTACCAAATCTCACAAAGTCTCTATAACTTTCATTTGCATAAGTAGGATCTTCTACTGTAAAATATTCAGCACTGGTATAGTTTCTGCCTACTGTGATATAATCATTTCTAATTGCTACGTTATATCTTTCACCTAATTCTGTACATTCGTTGCTTTGACCCCAATTGTAATCATAACAGTTATCATAATCATATTCATAATCAACAAATTTAGCAATTACTTCAAAGTCCATTGCATCTATAATAATTTTTGCTGACTGTTGTTCATAAGTATCTTCTTCATCATTATCATTTCTTGCACTAGCAATAGTATCTTTGAATGATGCTACTTCTAAATTGTTTGATGATAGTTTTATAAATTGATTTTCTATTCCACTGTCTACAATATTTCTCATTGTCAATCCTCTAGTGATTGTGTCTTCAATAAGAACTGTTCCAGCCATTGCTCCAGAGCCATACATAACTCCGTTAGCACCACTAATAACTTTAATTTTTTCTCCTGATGCAATATCGTGTCCAAAATTATACCAAGAGCCGCCTGGTTCATTAGCAGGGATACCATTTCTAAATACTGCGGTATGAACTGTTTGAGCACCTCTTTCATTATAAAATGCTGAGCCGCCATACCCTCCAGCATTGTATGTGAATGCTGGCAAAATCGCTGTCAATATATTAGTATCAGTAGCAGGGTTTGTTTTAACTGTTCTTTCTTGTTGACCCACTACTACAACTTCTTCAATATCTGAAGCGAAAGCGAATGCTACCCATAATGGTAAGGTAACAATAATCGTAAATTTTATTATATGTTTGTGAAAAAAATCTTCCATTTTAATTCCTGTTTTTAATAGATAATATAGTGTTGGATGCTGGTAAAAAGTCTTTAAACAATTTATCAACATTCAACACCCGTTTTTTATTATTGTAAGACATCCATATCCACTTATCTAATTCATCTGTTGTTGAAAGCACCAAGCAATTTTCTAAGAGTGCTTTGTTAAACAGTTTTTCTAAATATGTATTTGCTACTAACAATAAATTATATTCTTTTGCAGAGTTAATAATATCTATTGCGTGGTCTTCGTTATCATACTTAATAATTTTTAAATTCAAATCAATTTGGTCTAGAGTGAAATCTATATCGTTTGGTAAAATTAAAACGTCCTTGTAATCAACATAGCCTTTTGTTTCTTCAAAAGTTTTTGCTAAATCAATTCCGTATTCGATTGCTTGTTGCAAATCTTGTACTTCAATATTAACCAACTGATATATCTTCCATTCCTGCTGTTCTTAACCTTACAATGTGACCAATTTGCCATTGCTTGGTATCTAAACCTTTCATTATGCCTAAGTATTTGTTTCTTAAAAGACTTATTTGGTTTACTAAACTTGTTAGTTGTACCACTTCATCTTCACCGTCAACAAACTTATCTGCATCTCTACTTGTTAATTGTCTATTATAATTTTCAAGGAACTTTCGGAAGACCTTACTTCTGGTCTTCCTAAGTTCAATGTTAAGGTGTTCGAGAATTGCTTCTATTTCCTGTAACTGGTTGAATCTGTGTTCAGTAATACCTGGTAGTGCCGCAGATAATCTTTCGACATTACCTTTTACTCCACATTCAAACTTGGCTTCTGCTAGTTCTTTCTCATAGTAATCAATACAGTTTACTATTTCTGCTAAACTATCATTTACCTTGTTATACCAACCTGCCATAGTCTAGTCCCATTCCTCGTCTTCTTCTTCCTCGTCAAGACCTAAGTCCTCACGATATAAAGCCAATGCCTCTTTTAAATGTTTATCACAATCTGTAAACATTTTAATTTCATCTGGATCGAGCATTCCATTTTCTTCAAATACTCTTACAAGATTTTCAGCGGCTTCGACTTTAAGTTTGGCATCTATGTTTATAGAAACACTATCCCAAACTTCACTCAGTAGTTGTAGATTGTCCATCTAAAGTCTCCTCATCAACATCATCAAAGTTATCTTCTAAAGGATGATAATCTCTGTTTGGGTTAGTTCCCCATTCATCCATTACCATTTGTAGTTTTTCAGCATCGTTCCATTGCTTTCTAAAATGCTTATGCTCTTCTCCTGTTACTGGACTTACATAAAGCAGTTTATTTCCTACTTTAGTAAATATTTCTTTGCTTTCAAAGATATCTACTAGTCCACTAATTGGTTCTAAGCCTGTGTCATATGGTATTTTCAATTGAACTTGTTCAAACGGTTTGCTGTAACGAGACTTCATTACTTTGCATTTCGCTCTAATACCTTTAACATCAGTAACTTTGTTGCCGTCTAAATCTTCTTTTAGTTTTAACTTTTGAAGTGCTACAACAATGCTACTTGCATATATAAAGCCTTGACCACCTGATATTTTATCATCTGGATCAAACATATCTTGTGATGCATAAGTGTGGTTAGTTGCCACAAGTGCTATCGGATAAGGTGCTAATTGGTTAACAGTATTTCTAATCAATGCTGTTAGAGCCTTAGGTTTTCTACCTAAGTCGCCTTTTAGGTCACCCTTATCAAATTGTGCTACATCAGTAGGTGTTAATAACATACCTAGACTATCTATTACAAATACAAGTTTAGGCATCTCTTCATATTCTAAGTCGCCATAGTTTGATTTGTAGTCTTTCAAAAAATCACCAAGTGTCTTAGCAACGTCATCAATCATAGACACACTAATTCTTAATAATTTTTCAGGTGATGTATCAACATCTAATGCTTTTAACCAGTCCTCATCTAGAGCATTCTCGGAATCAAATAAAACTACTTGACACCCCATCTTTTGTGCTTGGTGAACCAAACTTCCGGAGCATAAGAAACTTTTACCTGAGCCGGACTCTCCAGCAAAAACACTCACCTTACCAAGAGGGATTCCTTTATTGAAATCCCCGCTGATAAGATAATTGAGTGCAAAGTTACCCGTACTGATCCAATCTTGTGGATCGTGGAATCCAGCACTAATGCCTGATATACTTTTAGTTACACTGGTCCTAAATTTACTTAAATCAAAAGGTTTTTGCATTGCACAACCTCCTTAAGATTCAGTAGAACGGTTTCTAATCATTGCCAAAATATCTTCAGTAGAACTGTTGCCGTTGCTGGCAGAAGCATTTTCCTCTACTGGAGTACTTGGAGTTGGATTAGATACACTTTGCACTACGGCTTCATTACTAGTTTCAGAGGCTACGGATTCTTCGCTAGTAGATGAACTTGTTGTAGGAGTTGCTGGTGCAGGTGCTGGAGCCTGTGCAGGTGCTGATGCAGTTTGAACACTAGTTGTATTCAATTGCATTCCTGCTGGCTTGTAAAAACTACCCCATCTCTCTGGATCGTATAGTTCTCCATTAACACTTGCCTCAAACATTTCCTTGATAACTTGTAGTTCTTGGTCTCCTGGTTGCTTAGGTAAGAACGATTTTAAATCGTGTAAACCATATGTATCAACAGCAGATAGTTCTTCTTCTGTTAGAGCAGATTCTTTTCTTGCCCATTTAGAAGTACTGTAGTCTGCATATTGACCTTTGGTTGTTTTTGATAAACGGAAGTCTGTTCCATTTACATAATCTGTTGGAATGTTTTCCATATCTGGATCCATTAGTGCACCTTTGATAATATTAAATATCTGTGGTCCAATAATAAATCTTCTAATTGGATTCTCTGGTTTAGTATCTTCTTGTAAAGCATCTTCTTTCACAAATCCTTGAAAGATATAACTTTTCTTTTTCCAATACTTTCTACCCATATCTTCTAGACTTGGATCTTTGAACCAAGGTCTAACTTCCTGTAGTACTGGACATTGTCCACCATACATTTCTACGCACGGTACTTGTACGATAACGGGTCTGGAGTCTCCTCCTTTTATACCAGGGAATGGTAATCTAATCATTAACCTTTCTGTCCAGAACAAAATGTTGTCCGGGTCATTGTCAGGTAAAAATCTTAGTGTTGTGGACTGACCTTCTGCGATATTCCAGAACGGATATACTGCGTTGTCCATTTGTGAGTTGCTACCGCCTGGTTTTGATTCCATCGATGCTAACTTTTGTCTTATTTCAGCCAATGTTGCCATAATATTTTTCTCCTATTTTGCCTTGTTTGTATGGAAACTTTCCATACTGTTGCCTTAATTATATTGCCAAGATAGATAAATGTCAACCTATTTTTTAAAAAAGTTTTTAATTATCTAACAGTATTATTTATATATCTTTAGTCAAATCTTCTATAAAATCGGTAAATTCTTTACTTTCATTTATACTTTCATTTATCTGCGAACCTTGTCCAGACATAATTTTTTTGATTGTGTTTGTTTCAAATTCGCTTAAAGATACATTATTTTTAATCTTTCTAACACTATTGAGTAGTAAGTATTTTAGACTATCGCCTTGTACCATACTAGTCATTTCAGTTAACCATTCTGTAAGATTGGATTCTGGATTAAGTGTTCTAAAGAAACTTTTTGAAATAGCAGTTGTATCTAGTTCTTCATTTACTCTGCTTTCAAAATTTTGTTTTTGTTTATTAAATTTATTAAGTGTACCTAATACACTTTCTATTCTAGAGTCAACGAATGTCTCTTTGAAATAATTCATTAGGTCTTCGTTGTCTTCTTCTATGATTTCGTTTTGTGAAAATACTGCAAGTTCACTTATTGCTCTGGTGTATGTTTTTGCACCTGCTAAAGATTTAAGTATGTCTCTGCTGTTACTTAAATTTTCAACTGCAAGTTTTACATACTCTTCGTTTTCTTCGTTCATTAAGTTTTTGCTCTTTACAGCATTTAAAAATTGTCTTACTGTGGATAGGTTGCCAGTCATTTCTACAATTTGCTCGCCTATTGTGTCGTGGACTTCTCCGCCATTACTCATATGACGTGCCATTGCTCTAGCACCTATCATTGAATTTACTGGAAACTTAAATCTTTCTCCAGCACGTTCTATAAAAATCTTGCTGATGTTTCTGCTTCTAGATCCTTTGACGTCTTCGTCTACTTCTTTCTTGTGTCTCACGACAATTTTAACGTCTTGGTCTAATGGTTGGTAACTTGTTTTTCTTGAACCTGATAATTTGCCAAAGCCTTCTTCAACTCTTCTTTTTTTATTTTTTTCTGGCTTATCGTGCTTGTCTATTCTTTTGGTATCGAATGTATCTTCAATTCTGCCTTCGTCTTTCTTCTTTTTGTCTTTGACTGCTTTTTTCATTGGCTCTTCTTTGTCGCCATCGCCGTCTAAATCTAGAAAGTCGGGTTTGGAGCCTTCATCAACTGAAGAAATACACTTTGCCATTTCTTTGCACTTGCTACAACGACCTACATTATCCTCAATTTCGCCTTCGATAGGAGCATCACAGCAATTACTGACTTTACTTTTCCCTTCGCTAACAGCATCTTCTAAGCCAGACAGACTTATTACGTCTTTAACTTTTTGTTGATGGTCAATCATTGTTTGGACATCTTCATCTGAAATTTCGCCTTCTGAAGGATATCTCCAATCATCATTGACATAGTGTCCGGAATCTTCAACTGATGTGCCTAAATCTTCCATTGCAACACCGGCATCGGTTTGTGGTTCATCGCCCATACCCATCTGATATAGAGTATTAAAGATGCTTGACATTGCATCTTCTATTAATTCTTTGCTCATAGAAGCAAGTGGTAATTTAACAAATTCCATAGCCAAATCGTTTTCGTATTCGTAGTCATCTTGAGGACCGTCTGGATCGATAAACGGTTCATTACTTGTATGGTGATGACCATCTGGATTCTTTTCTTCGTCTGTTTTTACTTCTAGTCCTGCTAGTTTTCTTAATTCGTTTATTCCTTCCATTGTTTCTCTCTTAATTTGATAGGCTTGATCCTTTGGTGTAATGTTTTTATTAAATATTTTGTACTCGAACTTCATAAGTGAATCACCTGCTAGTTCTTTAATTCTTTTTCTGATAGGCTCCATTTCTTCTACTGTGTGGGCACTACCTCTAGCAAGTTTTATAATATTGTCTTCTGGTTCGATTGATATCATTATGTTAGGACTTTCACTGTAAAATCTAGTACTCTCTTCTGCATCAGTACTAATTTTGCCTTCTTCGTTAAACATCTTAATACGAAATCCTAATCCGTTTAAAATATCAAATATATCATTTCCTACTTTCATATAACTATTTATCTAAAGCATTAAGATTGGAAGTGCTTCATCACCGCCTTCATCGTCGTCGTAATCGCCTAAACTCAATGTTACTGAGTCATATACACCTTCATCAAATGTAGCAACGTACTTGATTAGCCTAGCATTTATTATCATACTCATAACTAAATCGTCTGTTTCACCTGGTTTAGCACTAAAACTATTACCTCTACTAACAAAAGTTTTAAGTTCTCTAACTAAGTTTTTACTTTTAATTTTTAATTTACTGCTTTCAATCCAACGTTTTACTTCTAAGCAAGTTTCGACTTTGTTTCTATTTGTGGTATGGAATCCTTTTCTAGACTTTCTAGGTCCTGGTGCTCGTTTGGGTTCACTACAAAACATACCTGGAAACTTTTCTTCGCCTGTTTCTCTAATAACAACTAGAGCGGCTTCACCTATAGCATTATTTTCTACTGTCCAATAAATCTCATCACACCCAGTATCTCTTATTTCTGTGAGTATTTGTCTCATAGTTTTCATCTGTTGTTCTATTGGTGCTTTGTTGTTTTGCCATTCTGCAACTTGTTCCATACTGGGCAATTCAAAAACTGTGATTGCGGCAAAGTCTCCTCCTGTTCCTGTACTTGGATCTAATGCTATACAATAAATGCTGTCTTTGTTAGGCTTCTTGTACCACCTTACTTGTCCCATACGTTCTATAGGATCTATGCCTTTCATATCTATAAGTATTAAACTGTCTATTAGTGTTTCATCATATATAATAAATTCGCATTCGTGTTCACGTCTAAAACGTTCTTCACCTATTCTACCACGTTCTTCTGTTGCCCATTCCTCGTTCCTGTCTGGATGCTCTTTCCAATGAACTTTGAATGCCTTAAACCCATTGGTTCCTAATTCTTGTTCATCGCCTTTATGGTCTAATGTGTTACAAGCCTGACTCCAAATATTAGCAAATGTATCGTCATCGCTGTTTGGTGTGCTAGTAATAATACATTTACCACCTGTTGCTAGTGTGGGTGATAGTGAAGTCCAAAACTCCTTGGCTATTCTAGACGGCACAAATGCAAACTCGTCTAAATATATTAATGAAAGCGACATACCTCTACCAGTATTTTCTGTAGTAGTTGTAGCAACAATTCTACTACCATTATCAAATTGTACACTACCTTTATTGTATTCTACAACACCTGCTCTAATATGATTTGGAACTCCTTCATACGCATATCGTACTCTAGTCATAATCTCACTGGACCCTGTATGTTTATGTGCCGCAATTAATATTGTGCTGTCAGGCACAAACATCGCATACCAAAGCAAGTATCCTGCCGCACAGGTTGTTTTACCAGTTTGTCTAGGTAACATATTGATACTGAATCTGTATTGATGATAATTATCAACTAGAAAATTTTGAAACTTGAAAGGTTCAAATGCCATCTCTCCTTTTGTAGGATGCTGTATTTTCATAAAATTCTGCATAAAGTATATAGGTCCTGTCTTTGGATCTAAACATAATGTCAGTTCTTCCATCTCCTCAGGAGTATACGGAGTCTTACTGTATGGCTTCTTTATTAGTTCTGTATTTGCTGTTCCTTTAGGCATAATAGTATTTACCGTATTTTGCTGTTAAAATCATTAACTATGTGTTTAATTATTTTATGATTTACAGTAGGCCCTTGATGTGTTGTGTCTCTCGCTCTATTTTTTCTGTCCCAAAAGTATTTCTCGCCTACGATGTCTATAAGAAAAGGAATTTTTAGATGTGTAGCAACAAGTTCATCAACTGAATAATGTAACACAGGACAATCGAAATAAGAATCAATTAATTGCTTACACCAATTTGTATAAAAATGTGATGTAGCATAATCTTGTGACAGTTGCTCGAATAATATTCTCTCATCATCTACTGACCATTTACCTATATTTCTTTGTGTGTCGTCATCTTTGAACAATGTAAAACGTGTAGGATATGTCATACAGTTTATTACTGCTTTGGGTTTTATACCCTTTGAGTGTAGTATCTCACAATTTTTTACAGTGAACCAATTACTCACAGCAGGCATTCCTAAATTTATACTGGGTATGCCTGTTTGGGCAGTAAACATAGATGTCATAGTGTCACTATCGTCAACTCCTACTCCATAGACCCAACTGCAACCAAAAAACAAAACACTATTTTTCCAATCACAATCTTCGAACTCTTTTGCTCTATAGCCTTGACTATTCAAAGTATAAGAGACTTTTTTGCCTAACCATTCCCAATTAGGGACTGCCTTATTTTTAAACAGATAATTTTCCGTATTGTCATTACTGTCAAACGGAAACACACCTGGGTATTGGTTATGACTCGTGGATTTGCATAAAGCAGGGAATAACATAAATGTTATTTATTGGCTTTTGTAACTGTCTCTTAAATAATTGAGTAGTGCTTTTTTATTAGTACCATAAGGATCAAAAGGTTTTTCTCCTTGCTCTGGTTGAGTAACTGTTATTGCAACAGGCTCTGCCATTACTTCGCCGTCTGGTCCGTTATCTACTTCTCCATCTGAATGTGGAGACATTTCTTTTGGTAGGTCGTGTCCAATTAATGCAAGTAAACGTTTCATTTCTTCCATAGAATCTGCACTTGCTTCTATGCTAACTGATCCTGTGTCTGAGGATTTTTCTTTTCTGAAGTGAACACTTTCCTTGTCACCTTCTGATGCATCACAGCAGGCTTCTTCTAAACCTGCTAATTTTTTTAAGTTGTTTATTTCTTCATTCATATCTATACTCTCATTTTGATTATCGAAAAGTGGCAAACTTTCAATTGAATTATATTTCTTTAGTTTAGGATCATTTTCCTTTATAAAATCTTCTACTCTTTGCAACATCTGTTTTGTGTGTGCAAATCCTCTGTTATAAAGAAAGTTCACAATAAATCTTTCGTCATCTGTTATTTTATACTCTGCTGGTATGCCTCCGAAAGTGTTATCATTCAATAAATTTTTAGCATTATCTTTAATCTTTGCCCAAAACTTTTCTTGTTTGTCTTGTTGCATAACTGAGTTAAATTCATCTGTAAAATGTTCCCAGACTCTTTGTAATTGCATTTCATCTGTGATTGGTTCAAGACTAGGAACTCCGTAACCGCCTGACATACGTTGTTCTTCTTCTCTTGCTTTATTAGTATCTACTACAAATCTTAAAAAATTATCTGCAACTGGCATAGTTGAAAGATATTGGAAGTCTGGAATAGGTGCTTCTGTGAGTTCGTTACTTTCCATAGGAACATCTATGTCTGCTTCAGCAAACATTTCGTCTGCATCTTCTTGTGCTTGTTCTAATGCTTCTTCGTGTTCGGCACCGCCTGGTTTGATTTGTTCGTTTGCAAACTCATCATCTATTTTTGCTAGACTATTTTCACTGCCTAGTTCATCAAAGTGTGCTTCTAAACTGTCTGGGATAACTTTTAAACCGTAAAAGCCGCCTAATCCACCAGCATCAATGTCGCCGTCTGATCCTACAACTTCTGCTGTATAACTTATTTCTCCGTCCACGGTGTTACCGTCATCGCCAGTAAACATATATTCTACAATGCCTTTATACTCTTCACCTGGCATTGGATTCATTTTACTTTATTCCTGATAACTTTTGAAGTATTAGATTAAAATCTTCTATACTTTCTGCTTTAACTTGTACAGGTGCTGATACCTGCTTATCCTCAGAGTCTTTTTTAGATTTAATTTTTAATTGTTTCTCTGCTTGTCTTTTTTCTGTTTCTTTCTCTTTATCTTTTTTAGCATCTTTTTTGGCTTCTGATTCTGCTCTTGCGGCAGATATAGCCTGGTTTACTACTTCTGCTGGAGATTGTCCAGTATCTTTAGCAGTATTCCACATAATTTTTGCTTTACCTTGGAAACTATTTCTAATTTCTGGTGTAATACCTCTTGCGTCTGCTGTTCTTAGAGCGTCATTAATAGCAAGGTTAAGTGAAGCAGATGTATGTTTAGTTTCTTTTTCTTCGATAGGCTCTTCGTTGTTCTCTGCACTATTCATCATTTGATCCTTGTGCATTTGTTGGTCTTGTCGTTGAAGTCTCATAACATCGCCCATTCCGCCTTCTATATATCTCAGCAATAAACTCAAAGGCTCTTTTAATGCACCTGATAAGTTTGATGGGATGGCTTTTCCTGCCATTGCGTGTTCTATTCCTCTTTTAGCATACATTGTTTTCTGAGCATCGTCGCCCATTAACTTTCTCAATGCCGCTAATTGTCCACCGCTTAGTTCTGGAATATCTGAGGTTGTAGTAGTACTATCTACTGTTGGCTCTTCAGTTATTGATTTGTCAAATTCGTCTATCCTCATTTTGTTAATCCTTGATTTATCTCAACATACTTAGGCTCTGGTCCATAGTTGTGTTGACGTTGCAGAATATCCATAAGTGGTTTTAAGTTATCACCCATAAGTTCATCCTTAGTAGGATATGAACTGTAATACTCTGATCCTCTGCTGTCTTTTAATGCTTGGATCTTTTTCATCATTTCTTGATTTAATTCAATACCATATAAACTTAGGTCATCAACTAATATTTGATTAATCTTTTCATACCCTAAACTTTCGCCTTTTGCTTTGGCATCAGCATTTTCTAATTCGTAATGTGATTGTTCCTCTTTGTTTAACTCTGCATCTTCTTCGCTAACAGTTCTTCCTTCATCGTTTTCCATTCTGTCTGCTTCTACTTCGTCAACATTTGTTCGAGGACTATCAACTTGTTGTACTATGATTTGCTCTGGGTTTATACCAAAGTCTAATGCTAATAGTACTTCTAATAATCTTTCATTGATTGGGTATTTTAGTACAACATCTGTACTGCATACTTCTACAGGACCATCTAAAGGTCTGTTTTTAAAATCAATTGGGTTCTTTTGTATTGGAGTTCTCTTCCAATCTGATGCACTTTCAAATTGATATTTTGCTAGACTTCTTTCTAACAAGTTCATATCATCTGCTGTACACTCCATTGCAAACTTGATTCTGTATGCAATAGTCTTACTAAAACTTTCGCTTAGTATTTGTTTAAAATTTCTAGTCATATCTAAAACTCCGTATAAACTTATTTATCATCTTTGTTGATAAATTTGAGTAAGTCGTTCCTATTAAAAATCTGTTGATTTGGGTTATTTGCTTGGTCTGGATCCAAGTCTTGGTCAAGTTTTTGTCTTTTAAGTTGTAAGTCTACCATTTTTAATTTCTTATCTATCTTGGTACTTTTGCTGTCTAATGCTACTTTTAGCATATTTGCGGCGTTATCAAATATTCTTCCTGCGTGTACATCCTGTACATTCATACCTAATCGCATAAGTTCTTCATAACTTTCCAGAGCCTTACTAGCAATATCATCTAACTCTACATCTGCATTTGTAAGTCCTTTGACTTGTGGCAATGCTTCGTTAATACGGTCTGCTATGTCTAAAGCATCGTCTACTTCTTGTTTAGTCGCAGGAAGTTCAACAACTTCTTGTTCAACAACTTCTGCTTTTTCTGTTACCTCTTCTATAGGAGGTAAATTAAATTCTTCTTCTAATCTTTTTGTCATTTTCTTTTTCTTTTACCTGCGTTAGCAAACATATGACTTTCATTTAACACTCTAAAGTGTATGCCTTTACGTTTACACCACTCGTGAGCGGCTTTCCATTTTGCGGCATTTAAAACAACACTTGCCTTTTGAGATTGACTTCTTGCACTCTCCATTGTTGTTTGGGCACCTGGTTTAATTTCTATAACCTCAATCTTGGTACTACCTTTCTTGTCTTTGTATTTAATCGAAAAGTCTGGAACATACACCGTAAACTTGCCCGTCATTGGATTTTGATATGGTATTTTTAAGTTCTCACTTGCCCATTCGAGTACATAAGGATGGTCATCGCACATACGCATAAAGGCTAATTCCCAACTACTTCTGTAATAAGGATTCTTTTTGCCTACAAATTTTTGTGGATTTTTAGGAGTGTAAACACCTTGTGCAAATTTATTTGCCATAAGTTACCCCTTAATTAATTTAGACACTTCAGTTGGTGTTATTGTACTCTCTACTATTTGAACGTTTTTATCTCTTTTGGCGTTGATAATCTCTTTGCCTAATTCTGTAAGTACTATGGCATTGTTTACAATGTTATAAGTGTCTGTGAGTTGTTTTTTATTTTCCAGAGTACCTTCTTTTAATGTTTCTACAGTTGCTCTTGCTGTTTTTTCAGAGTAACCATTTGTAACAAATGCATCAATAGTTTGATTCATTTGATTTATATTGGGAATAGGTTCGTTAAAAAAGTTTTCGTCTAATAAGTCTTTACTGGTTTTTTGTACCTGTAATTTCTCACCTGTAATACTTACTTGCTTGTAATGGTGATTCTTTTTAATTATTTTGCTGTCTACACCAAAGTTATTAAATATTTCTGACATAGTTACCCACCAAACAGTTTATCATTAATTTTATTATTTACTTTAGCAGTTGTTTCTGCAAATTCACTTTCCAGTCTATCATTGGCTATTTGCCCTGCACTAAGTATTGCCGCACCTATTGTGGAGTCGTATAGTCTTTCAAAGAAACTTCTGCCTTCAAAATCTCCTGGCTCGACACTTGTTACATCTGGATTAACAAGTCCTTTGTTGGGTTGTAACTGTTGAGATGTTCTAGAAGCACTTGCGACTTTCTTTTGTGATTCATTATTAAGGCCTTTAATTGCACCTGCTCCTGGTGTGTTATCATTACTACCAAAAAGAATACCTTTGATAAAATCATTTATTCCATTAGTAACACCATCTATAAAATCTTCTACTAATCCTCCTATGCCTCCTTCTAAGCCTCCTACTTGTCTAAAAAGTAAGTTGCCAACTGGATCGAATATAGGAGCAAAACGTTCTTTTTCAAAATCGTCCATCTGAACTTCAAACTCTGGACTTATTAGAACTTTTTCAAAACTAAAATCTAGTTGTAGTTCTTGTAATTCACTGCTTGAATAATCATTAGCACTTTGAGTAAAACTGTTAAGTGTAGGGTTTATAAAATGTGTTACTGATACTTTACCACCTGAGTATTTGTAAAAGTCTATCCTGTCTATAAGATACTTGTCTCTGTGTATATCTAAACCTGCTGAGCCTGGATTCCATAATCCATTATTACTGGCGTTTTGGTCAGCCATAGGTAATGTTGTATCCAAGTCTTGTTTGAATCCGTTTAGTTCGTCTGAGTATCCTCTTCCATCCATATAATGATAATTGTGATATATAGATAAAAATCTCATCCAATTGTCGTGAATATCATCGTGAACCGTTAATGCCAAGTTACCATACTCCAACCCTGTCTGAGAGATACGTTTTCTGTTGTATTGATTTAGTACTTGGTTTCTATATGTGATTTGCGGAAACTGAAAAGTTTTAATTAAGTTGCTTAACTTAAAATGTTCGCTAATATCTAAATTTAAAATACCATAGTTAGGTATCACATTGACGAAGTATGCGAAACTTTGTCTGGGAGGTGTTCCGCCACCGTTTCTAAAATGTGTGCCTAATTGGGTTTGTGCGTGACGGGGGCCTGCTAAATAGGCCCCTGTGCTTACATTGTGCCTAGACCTGAACTCCATTAAGTTGCTCTTGGTCTAAAATTAAACGCCTGTACCAGGTGTAGTTGGTAAAGGTGCCGCTATTGGGAATGGATCTCCTGCTTGTACTTTTCCGCCTAATGTATTAGGCCCTGCAACGTGAACAGCATTATCGTATCTGATTTGCATATCAACTGTGACTGGCTCACTTGTTGAGTAGTCGTGTTCGCTGTAGTTAGTATTAATTAGGAAACAACCTTCTAGTTCCCATTGCTCAGTTGCTTCTGCGTTAGAGCCATCTAATACCTGAATTAACATATCAAATTTATAGTCTGATCCTGATATTGCTGATGTTTGTTCAAAGTGGTTTAACTGTCTTTGGACTTGCTGTCCAACTAAAGCGGAAACTTGGTTAGTAATATCATCCCTTATAATGAGTGATACTGGTTCCCAAGTATGCTTACCTTGAACGTATGCTCTAGAGTTATAACTGTCAATGGTTACTTCTTCATAGCCTAATGTAGGTCTTGTTACACTAACAACATTACTTGTTAGTTCGTCAGATCTACCACCGGCTCCAAAACCTGTCATTATGACTCTAAATCTATAACGTAATTTTGGTTGGAGGATTCCCAGACGATTACCATCAATTGGTACACCGAATTTATCCTTTGTTACTGCCATTTCTTTTTCTCCTAGGAAGAACTTAAATGTTCTTATATATGCAATTATTTATCTTATTTCACTCAAAAAAAAGCGGCACCTATTAAGTACCGCTTTAATTGTTACTCCTACTGTAACTTTTTAAGTCTTAACTACCTGTTTGACCTAATGTACTTTGAATTCTTATCGGAACATATATAAACTCAACTGCTTTAGTTGGTTGTATTGCAACGTCTAAGTATAACTCATTTCTATTAATTCTTGCAGTAGTGTTGTTTGTTTCATCACAAACTGTAATAAAGTCAAACACACCTCTTAGGCTTACAAGTTCTGACAATAATTGGTCAGCAACTCGTTTTACGCCTTGTCTAGTAATAGAATCATTTGGTTCGAACAAGAATGGTTTTACACCGATATCTAATTGATATCTGACATAGTTAATCAATCTTGCTACGTTAATTCTATCTAAAGCACTAGAATTTGGATTTAATGTTTTCTGTCCAAATACTGCTAGACCTTGTCCAGGGAAGTTTCCAATTGGGTTAATTTTGTTTGCGTAAAGAGTATCTCTTTGACCTTCACTTAAATTAACTACTTGGAATTCACTAGTTGCTTCGTTCACATAACCAACTGAAGTAGCATTTTGTACTAAACCTCTGTTGAATCCTGCTGGAGCAAACCACTGATATGCTACCTGGTCATTGTATGCTAAAGTTCTTAAAGCAATGTGACTTGCTGGAACTACAACATTTGTACCGTCTAGGTTAGTTGTTAAACCGTGTGGGTAATGAACTGCCGCATAGGCTGAACTTGAAACAAGTCCTTCTTTACCGTTCTCACCTGCTTTATTGGCATTGGTTGCCCAATTTTGTAGACTTAATGAACTACTGTCTAAAGTGAATGGAGCATCTGCTAAGATAAATCCAACTTCTTTTTTATCAGTATTTAATGTAATCATTTCATCTAATAAGCCTGGGAAGCCTGGAGCAGAAATAACATTAAAGAAGTTAGTCTCACTTCTAATGTCTTGGTCGCCAGAAAGTTCTGCCGCCATTTTTGTTTCTACTACACGTCTAACTGCATCATTTCCACTATACATACTTCCGTCTGCTTTGTTTCCACTTGCTGTTACCCAAACATTACCAATGTTTGTACTTGCTGGAGTATAGTTAATTTTATACTCTTTAACATTTTTACCACTATATCTAGTGTTCCAAGCCAATATACCAACTGCTTTAGTACTTGCCGCTGTTGCGTCTGCATCTAAACTACTTGTTGGTGTTTGCCTAAAGTCTTTAAATATAATACCATCGCCTGTTACTTGGTCTGTGTTATCAACTTTAACCCACGCACTTGTACTAGCATTCCACTTGTAAATTGCTGGTTGGTCAACTGCGTCTGAATCAACCCAAAGGTCACCATTTACCAAACTGCTTACGCCGTCTGCTTTCTTGGTAGGCTCTGTTGCTGTTACGTTTACGTCATAGTCTGTACTATATGAAGTCCATCCTACACTAGGCTTGTTGTATAAAATATCAACATTAGCACTAGTATCATACCATAGTTTACCATCTGTTAATGATCCAGTTGGGGCACTTGCACCTGCACTATAAGTTAATGTAGTGTCACTTGCTGGATTTTTCCAGTTACTGTAAATGCCTGCTGTGATGTTTATATTAGTTGGGCCAAATCCGCCAACATTACCTGCTCTAACTCTGATATCTCTACCTGTTGAACTAGTTAAAGTAATTTTACCACCAACATTTGAAGCAACAATACTACTTGATGCTGTGCTAAATGCTGAGTTGAAGTCTTGAATCATATCATCGACACTTGCGTTTCCGTCTGCGTCGCTGTCTGTTCTAAACTGAACGTTGATGTTACTGCTTGATGTTTGACTGTCATTTACGATAATACTTACTGTAGCACCTGTATGACTTGCTAAACTTATTGCTGTATCTGTTAAGGCACTTGAACTTTGTACAATTAAAGTACTAGAACCATTATGTCTTAAAATTTCTAATTCTCCTGCTAATACAGGATCATCGTCACCGTCTTGATTTCTATTTGCAATAAATGTACCTGCTGTAACATTATTACCATTTGTTGTGTAATAGTTATGCGTACTGCTCCATACTGCTGGATTTACTAAACTAAAAGCACCTGTTGATGAATTGTAAACTTTAACGGCAATGTTTGAACCGTTGTTTAATACATCGTGCTGGAATAATAAATCGCCATTTGCTAAAGCACCACCACTGTTCTGTGTGGTTGGTAATGAAGCAAAACTTGCCATTTGGAAGTCCTTGCTAACAACATCTTTGAAACTTGTTTCATTTGTTGTTATTTGATACCAAGTATCTGAATACTTGTAATAAAACTTAATCAACGTACTAGCCGCACCTGTGCTTGTCATTGTGACAACTGCTATAGAGCCATTCTGTAATACAGAAGCCTTTGGTGCGCCACTACCTGCGATTTGGTCTGTTGTAAGTACTGTGTAACTTGCAACGTCCCATTTACCTGTAGTGCTGTTATATTGTTTAAGTCCAAATTTTGAATTTGGTGTGTCGAGCCATATAGCACCATTAACTGGTGATACTGTTGGGGCATTAACAGAACCTGCTAAGTCTCCTAAGTCTATATCTGCTCTTAGTACATAGGCTCTGCTAGAGATACCTAAAAAACTGTGAGCGGCTAATAAGCCGTACTCATTAATTGCTGATCCGTGTAATTGTGAACCACCTGATGAATAAAAAAGAGGATCTCCATAACTCTGAAGTAACTCTCTTTGACTTGTAATCAGTTTTAATTTACCTGCCTCAGCGGCTGTAGTAAAAGAAGCAGTTCCACTGCCATCTGGATTACTTTTGTCTTGTTTTGTTGCTATAATTAGCAACGGCACCGTACCTTGTGAGGCCGGCGTGTAAAACGATTCATCTGTAGTGGTTATACTAACACCGGGGGATGTCAATGTAGCCATAATTTTTCTCCTAAAAAAAACATTTATAATGTTAGTAGTATTTACCTAAATTCGTTGTTTTAGTGCGGTATTAGAATGTAGCAGAACTGCTAATTTTTAAAAATAATGATAAATAATCGATTTTAGACTAAATCGAACTTTTGATGTGTTTTTTCGTCTTTTGCAACGTAATTTGTATTTATTTTGAGTACTTCTGTATCCAGTTCTTCTAAGGTGCCATTGTTATTAATAACGTCATCAAATTCATAACCTACCCAATCCCATTCGCTTGAATGAACGTGTTTGTAATTGGTATTCATTATGTGTAATGACTTAGGATCTCCGGTATTTGCCTTAACGGCAAAATCGTACCATTCTGGAATGTTTCCTCTTATAACGTGATATACTTTGCCACCTAGTTTTTTAATAAAGTCTAACTCGTTCACAAATCTACAATCGCTTATAATTACACACCTGTGGTTTTTGTGTTGTTGAAGTATCCTATATTCTAAACTGGACAACCATATATCTTTATTAAAATGGTCTCTTAATACATCTGTCCCAATAAGTTGTAATGCTAATCTAGGCGTAAATCCTTTTATACCTAACTTGCCACTCCAATATAAATCTACAGTTTCTCTGAATTCTCTGCTTTTCTGAGTTTGACCTTCTAGTAATTCTCTATCCCAACCAAATATACTTGCACATACACTTTTTAGTGGGCCTGCAAAACTTTCTTGAACACAACCGGATTCGACCAATTTAGTGGCTACTGAGTCTTTGCCCGAGCCTATAAATCCTACTAAACCGATTATTCTATTTGACATTATCCGATTACAAAGCCTAAATGTTTATTTCCTTCTTCCATATTGTTTATAGCCGCCAATAATCTTTCTTTGTCAGCCATTGATTCCTGTTTTAATGCATCACCGTTAAGTGTAACTGCTCCGCCTGGACCAGGTAAACCTCCTGGGAATTTACTTCTTGCTTCGCCTAACATCATTTTACATTCTGCTAAGGCCCAATCTGCAATCCAAGGTTTCGCATAATTGTCGTTAAGCAATATTTCTTCAGGTACATAATTATATACTCCAACGGAAATATCTTCTTCGTGTTTTATGGCTCTTAGTATTTTTAAAACTTTGGTATTTGGATTAAACGTAAAATCGTACTCACTACCAAATATTCTTCCTAATGTTTCTTTATACTGAGCAAATGCATCAAAAACTGCTAATCCACCAATCTGTCCTGCTTGAACCATATACATATTATGGAAAGCAACATCAAACGGATCAAAGTTAGTACCACCTGTTGATGTGGAACTTACTCCTCTTCTATAAACTTTTCTAACATTTAGAACTTCTGCAGGCAAACTGTATTCTTGAACGTCTACTAGAGTAGATAAAAATACATAACTTTCTTCACTTGCAACGTCACTACGAGACCGTAACACATCAATTGCTTTGGATATAGCAAGATTGTAGTGTTCTGGATCTAATTCCACATCAACCATACCGTCGCCTAAACGAAGTTTGATTTCTGTGATTAATTTATTTTTGTTGGTCTCGGATGAACTCATACAAGTATTTATCTAAAACGTGGTTAGTAAAATAGTATGTTCATTTATTCTACCATTCATTTTAGTACCAGTAGTAGTTAGTGATTCAAACTCTTTAGCAAATTTTGTTTTTGCTGAGCCTGTCCAGTTCTTTATTTGCTCTGCTGGCTTACGCAATGTTTTTTGCTCACTAGAGTCAGGGCAAAAGTCTAGTATTGTTGTACCTTTAACCATTAAACCTGCATCAGGTCTGTTCAGTGCTTTGGGGTCTTTGCTTGTTGCGTGGTAGACTCCTACCTTTCTGTTCTTTGTGTTGTACACCCATAATTCATTGCAATTAACGATGTCTGTGGGCGAGATAGACGCCAATCCTAACTCACTAAAGGCTTCCATATACTTTAACTTTTTAATAATAGAGTCTTTACTTCTTGCTCTAGGCTTTCTTGCTTTACGAGTTGACTTTGCTTGATTGATAACTGTGTCACAAGCAGTTTCAATCTTTTCAAAAAATGCTAGGTAATCTTTTCTCATTTTAACAGTCATAAAATTGTAGCCTTCTTTAATATCTTCATCTTGCCACTCTACAACTTCTACTGCTTCTGCTTTAGCATACTCATATGATTCTACAATCAATTTGGCGTGATTAGCCTTAACGGCAGGTTGATACGATTGCATCATCTTGTATGGATCGAAGTCTTTAACAGTTTTATTGCCTGATATAAATTCATCTAGATATGCTTCAAAGTCTCCCAGCAAGTCTGTAATTTGTTCTTGCATTCTTTCTTTGATTGTTACAATTTTTGTTTTTTGTTTTTCTTGTTTTTCTTTCTTTTCTAAAATTGCTGTCTTGCCTCTTGTAATCCATTCTAATTTGCGTTTTTCCAAATGTTGTTTGAAGCCTTCACTTAGATAGCCTAGTTTGGTTTCTATAAAGAATGAGTTGCCAGTGGCAGAAAATGCCCAGTCTGGATTTGCTAGGATAAGTTTAATTTCTTCTTTATCCCACCCTGATTTGTTTTTAATCCAATTCCTTGCCGCGGAAACTGTTTGCTTACTTTTAATCTCTGTGCGGACAAAGTACTCACATTCTTTGAATGCTTTTTCTCTATCGTTCTCATCTGTTAAAAGTTTTAGAGTTTTCCACTCTGGTTCTTTGGTAATAAAAACTGAACGTGTTTTAATTTTTCTTCTTGGCATCTACTATTTTTATCTCTACTAGTTCATTTTTAACTATAAACTGGATCCAATCGGGCCAATTTTTAAATCCTAGTATATGTTTAGGATTTTTAAATGCTTTCTTTTCAGCATAGAATTCGCTTATCTCAACTATGCCTTCCGCTTTGCCCAAGGTACGTCCGTGTTCGTAGCCTTTGTTATAACAGTATGTTGAATAAAGTGCACCTATTATTGTGAATGCAAGTATCGTCATTTCCATAAATGTTCTCCTGTTATGGTTATTATATATGCCTTTGGGTACAAAGTCAACACAAAATAGAATCGCAGAACGATAAATAGTGTTATGCCTAAAATAAGTTTATGGAATCCGGAAAAAACAAACGACTACTATTTTACAAGTAGGATAGTTGGCGAGCATCTGTTCTCAGGTGGCACAGGAATATTTGTTCACAAGTATTTAGGTGTTGCTGAAGATGTATCAGACGGAAATGACTATACTCAAAAAAGTCCTTTAAACTATTACGACAGTGATGGTAATAAAAGAACTGGAGAGTCTGTAATACAAGATTTATTATTTTTAGAAAACAGAGATAGAATTTACAGTCAAGACGTATATGAACTTAGAGGAGCCTACGATATAGGCGATAACGACTTCGATATGACACAATTTGGATTATTTTTATCCAATGATACTATATTCATAAATTTACATATTGAAAGTATGGTAGATGCTTTGGGCAGAAAGTTAATGGCAGGTGATGTAATTGAGTTACCTCATCTGAGAGATGATTTATTATTGGACGACAGAGAAGAAGCAATTAATAGATTTTATGTTGTTCAAGATGGTAGTAGACCATCTTCAGGATTTGATCCAAGATGGTGGCCTCACTTATGGAGAATTAAGTGTGGACCAATTACAGATTCACAAGAATACAGAGATATTATTGGGACTGGAGAAGAAATTGGTGACCTTAGAGATGCTATTAGTACATACCAAGATGAGATTGATATTTCAGATGCTATTGTACAACAAGCAGAAAATGATGTACCATACGACGAATCATATCAAGCAGGAGTACACCTTTATGTTAATGAAGAATTACCCAACAAGCCTATTATAGGAACTGTTGAAGGTGCTCCTAATGGTGTAGCATTAGTAGGCAGTGGAACAAGTTTCCCTGTTTCGTCAAATGATAACGACTACTTCCTAAGAACAGACTTTACACCAAACAGATTATTTAAGAAGTCTGGTACTAGATGGGTTAAAGTACAAGATGATACTAAACAAAGTTGGAACAATGCTAACAGAATTTTAAGTTCATTTATTAATAACAGTAATAAAACTACACAATCAGATGGTAGTACAATAGATGAAATGCAATTTGTCAGTAAAGTTGTAAAACCTAAAACGGATAATTAAAAATGAAAATATATGAAGTAGCAGATAGAGTAGAGCAATTAGAAGATAAACTATATGATATGAAGTCGGCTAAAAGTAATGCTAGAAATATTACTAAAAAAATAAAGTACAGCAATGTTTATAGTGAAATAGTTGCGGAGTTAGGAACACTAGCAGAAGATAATGGTTTAGAATTAGACGAATATCAAATTCGACAAGTTTATCAAGCACAAAACCATTTAGAGTCTGAAATATATCAATTGGAAGAAATATTCGATGACGCAATTAGAGAACTTAGAAATAAAATAGATGACGCGGAAGAAGAATGAAATATTGGTATGACGAACAGTTAAGAAGGTACATACTTCAGTTTGTGAGAATATTTGCAAACTTCAAAGTTAAAGAAGGCGGTAAAGGTACACAGAAACCTTACTACAATCAAGTGCCCGTTAGATATGCTGATATGAGCAGAATGGTTGCACATATACTTAGACAAAACTCTGAGAATATGATTAATAGCACACCGTTTATTGCTTGTTCTATTCAACAGTTAGCAATAGCAAGAGATAGAACACACGAGCCAAACTTTGTTGATAAAAAACAAATTACTGAAAGAAAATACGATAAAGAAACAAACAGTTACAGCACGTTGCCTGGCAACCAATATACTATAGAAAGATATATGCCAGTGCCGTATAATTTAACAATGCAGGTCGATATATGGACTCCTAACACTGATACTAAGATGCAGTTGTTAGAACAGATACTTGTATTGTTTAATCCAACAATTCAAATTCAAGCAAATACAAATCCGTTAGACTGGACTAACATTGTTGAAGTTGAACTTATAGATTTACAGTGGACCAGTAGAACACAGCCTGTTGGAGTAGATGAGCAGATTGATATTGCATCTCTAACATTTACTTTACCTATTTGGTTAAATCCACCAGCAAAAGTTAAAAAACAAGAAATAGTAGAACAAATAGTTGCTGATATAAAACTTGTAGATAACTTGCAAGAGTTAGGATATGATGATGAAATATATGATTTCTTTGGCGATTTAGAAAATGCCGCCAGTGTTATTGTAACTCCAGGCAATTATAGAATTGGGGTGTCAGGAACAGAAGTACAATTACTTTCACAAGACAGTTTATCAATTAAAAAGTGGAATGAAGATTTAATAGATGCGTATGGAAAACTTAGAGATGGCGTTAGTATTTTAAAACTAAGACAATCAAATGACCACGAAGACCATACACAAGACATAATAGGAACTGTTTCAACACATTCATCAGATGCAGATAAACTTACATTTACAATAGACAGCGATACATTACCAGCAACAACACTCGGTGACATAGCAAAAATTATCGACCCACAAGTAAACTATCCAGGAGACGGTACACTTGCTCCTGTGTTTGACGGGCAACGATATCTTATTACTGAAGAAATATCAGCATCAGGATATCCCGATTGGGGTATAGATGCACAAGAAAATGATATAATTCAATACAGTCAATCATCATCTAAATGGACAGTTGTTTTCGATGCTAGTTCATATTCAGGTACGGTACCTGTTACAAAGAACTTAAATACTAACAAACGTTATAAATTTGTGAGTAATCAATGGATATCCGTTTACGAAGGAGAGTACAACCCAGGGTTTTGGAAACTGGTGCTTTAGTAAAAATAGGCGCAGGAGCAGTTTTCATTTCAAAAAGCACAGGGCGATGTCTCTTACAATTAAGAAATAATAGTAATAAAAGAAACAATAACACTTGGGGTCTGTGGGGTGGAATGGTTGACGAAAATGAAACACCGTTGGAATGCCTGCACAGAGAACTTACAGAAGAAATAGCAGAATACCCAGGCATACTAAAATTAAATCCTATAGATGTTTTCAGAAGCAAAGATAAAAAATTTATATATTACAGTTTTGCGTGTATAGTGGAAGACGAATTTATACCTACCCTCAATGAAGAAAGTGCAGGATACTGCTGGGTAGACATTGGCAAGTGGCCCAAACCACTTCATTCAGAAGTTAAAAAAACCTTAGACAAAAGTGGAACAGAAAAACTTAGACTTATTTTGGAGTTAAATGGATAACAACGATAAAATAATTTTAGTTAGTTTACAAAGATCCGGAAGTACAAAGTTATCTGTAATCTTAAATCATACACTTATGACCAAGTATCCATTTTACTTTAACAATTCTTTTTTAAAACCTTTTTATGGAGGTGCTGACAAGTACGGTAAATTTGAATTGCCTACTCTTATAAAAGTTCAAAAAGGATTAGAATGGTTACATCCACAGAAAATGACTAGTAGATTTACATACACTATAAAAGGAGATTTAGTTGACGTTAGGTATGGAGATGAAACCAATTCTGGATTGGCTGAATTACCTACAAGATGCGAGTTTTTAAAGTATTTTGCGATAAATAATATGCACCAACATTACAAACATATAGTGTCAGGATTTCAAGATAGAGAGACATTATCACAATTTAAACAGCAAGGCTATAGATTAATTGGTACATACAGACAAAATAAATGGCATCAATTTTTAAGTTATAACATAGCAAAACACTCAAGATTTATATATTACAAAAACGAAACGTTACAAGAAGTACAGAAACAAATAAGGCTCACAGAAGACGACATAGTGTACTTTAAGGAACATTTAGATAAGTACGATAGTATTAAGGATATACTAGATGAAGAAATTACTTATGAAGAGATTACAACCGACATCGACAAGGTGTCCCACACACTAAACACAGACTTAATCGAGGACGATGATTTTATTGCAAGTCAAAAAATCAATTCCGTTTCTAGAAGTAATTTGTTTGCAAACATAGATGAAGCAAAGGAGTTATTCGATTGGCAGGTAAAATATTAGACTTTAAACTGATTAGGTTTAAAGAAAGTTTAGAAAAGTTTAACAAAACAAATGTTATACCAGACGAATATCTCACGGGTATTTTAAATATAGAAAACTTAAAGGAACATTATTATTCAGACTTGTCAGACGGTTATAAAAAAATATTTGCTAACTTACAGAGAAAACTTACAGGTAAATTAAGAAAAGATAAACATAATTTGCACGAAACATTCTCTGAAGAGTATGCTACTTTGATGCAAAATTTAAGAACTAAAAAAGACATATTTGTATTTCCTTCTCTTATGAAAAAATATAGAAAGGATATTAATCCAGCAAGAGCATTGTACTTTGAAATATCAAATCTAATGTTACATTTTAATAGTGACGATGAAAGACATATTTGGTTACTAGGATTGTTTAAAGAAAATACTTGGAGACAAGAACTTATTCACAGTTGCTTATTAGATGTACAAAACATAGACAGTTTAATATCTAAATATTTCCATCATATGAAAAAAGAAGGTAATGTAAGCCTAGAGATGTTACACATTATAGAAATACGAAAAGACTTAAAAACTTATGTTGGCGTGTTCGATGACTTCTCACACTTTGATTACGGCGACTAATTACTTGTAAAGTTTACGTTGTTCGCCATCGAATAACGGTGTATACATTCTAACAGGAATTTCTTTACCTTTTACTTTAATTTCACCTAAATTACCAAATGCTATATCAGGGCATTGCATATAAGTAAACTCAGAAACAATAATTGGAACATCTTCTGCTCTAGTTTGTGCTTCTAATCTAGCACCTAAGTTTACAGCATCGCCAACAACACTATAATCCATTCTTGCTTCACTGCCCATATTACCTACAATACAAGGACCTGTGTTTACACCTGTGCCAAATTTTACTCTAGGTAAGCCACGTTCTTCCATTTCTTTTTCTAATTCGTCACCTAATAGTTCGATTTCCATTGCTGTTTTAACTGCCAACTCGGCGTGATTATCACAAGGTATTGGAGCATTCCAGAATGCCATAATACAGTCTCCCATATACTTGTCTATTGTTCCGCCGTTAGCAAGTACAATTTTTGTCATCTTATCTAAGAATTCATTTATAAGTTCTACTAATCCTTCTGGATCATCTTCCTTCATATATTTTTCTGATATAGGAGTAAAGCCAACTATGTCAGCAAACATAAAACTCATCTCTTTTCTATCACCGCCTAGTGTCATTAAACTAGGATCTTTTACAATCATATCTACATACTCTGGAGATATATAGTTTCCGAATTGTCCTTTAATTTGTTGTCGTAATTTAAACTGTTCATAGAAATTATTAAATGCTGATTGTGTAAATACCAAAAATGAACTTAGTACTGGAAATGTTGCGTCAAGTAACACCAAACTGCTGGTGTACCTATACACACTAAAGTATGCTATAGCACCCATTATAATTAAAGATATAGGAGCACTTGCCCATATAGGTGCTCTTTTAACTACGAGTGTGATTAACAGCATACTCATTAAAGCAACTAAGACTTCATATAACGCACTCAAATCGCTTCTTTGTATATTTGATCCATCAATAAAATTCTGTAGCATAGCGGCTTGTATGTGCTGTGGATAGAGGTTGCCTCTTGGAGTAGGTACAGGGTTAGCAATACCTTCTGCTGTAACACCTACTATAACAAACTTACCTGCTAAATCTGGTATACTTTCTGCACCCTCATATTCTATTTCTGTAAATTGGTTGTTGAATCTTATATATGCTGTGCCGTCTGGTTGTGTTATAATTGGTTGGTAGCCTTTAACTGTAATTTCTTGTACGCCTATTTCATTTGTTTTGACTATATAACTTTTGTTACCTGTTTTAACTCTCAACATTTCTACAGCAAAAGAGGGATAAATTTTCTCACCCACAGTAATTGCTAATGGGTATGTTCTTGTTTGATTATCTGGTTGTGGTGCAGAAGCATTTACTCCTTTACCGTTACTTGCTGATTCTAATGTATCAACATTAGTAACCAAGTTTGGCCACTTTAACAAATAATCTTTTGCTGGAACTGGCCCTATTGTGCCTGTGCCTATATGAGGTCCAGATGACTTTACGCCTTTTACACTTGGTGTTTGGCTTAGTACATTGTAGTTTACAGGATTACGTCTAGCACCTGGAACGTTCATTACGTTCTGTTTCATCATACCTGAAAAACTTTCATCGCCTTGAAATCTATCTGCTTCTGGAAACATAATAGTCCAGCCTAATACACCACCATTTTTCATAGCAACGTCTACTACCAATTGAGCATAGTATTGTCTTGGGAAAGGGTACTGTCCGTATTTTGCTAAACTTTTTTCGCCAATGTTTATTAATACAACATCATTGCTTTGTACTAATTCATCTAATTGTTGATAACTGTCAAAAACTTGACCACGTAAACTTTGTAATGCTGTGGGATCTATTATTCTTAAACCAAGCAATAATAAAATTGATACTGCAACTGCATACCCACTATATAACCATTTCATATTAATATTTATTGACTTACCCTGCAAATGCACGTTCTAACATAAAGTCTCCATTCTCACCTGTATTGCCTTCTTGCCAATCTAACTCTGAAAAATATTCTCTACATTCTTTGTTCATTTCAGGAGAACCACACGCCATTACTACATCTAAATCTTTTCTAAATGTTCTTTCTAATGTAGGTTCAATGTAATCCCAAAATCTTCCTGGTCTGTCAAAATCTTCTCTGGTTACAGTTGAAATATATCTAAACTTAAACATATTTTGTAGTATTGCTAATCTCGAATTGTATGCCAATTCGTTTTTGGTTCTCACAGTATGAAACAAGTAAACATTTTTAAATTTATTATAAGTTTCTATATCATTAACAATACTCATAAAAGGTGCAAGTCCTGTGCCTGTGCTGAGCATAATTAAGTTAGGCTTTGCGTGTACATAATCAATACATAAACTGCCTGTTGTTTTAGGATTTACTATTACTTCGTCTCCAACTTTTAAATGCTGTAAGCGACTTGTAAGAGGTCCGTCGGGTACCTTTATGCTTAAGAACTCTAAGTAATCTTCATAATTTGTACTTACTATGCTGTATGCTCTAAGTATAGGTCGAGGCTCAACATCTAATCCAATCATAGCAAATTCGCCATTTTTAAATCTAAATGTGTTGCTTCTTGTTGTTTTAAAACTGAATAGCCTATCCGAATAGTGGGTTACTTCAATAACTATTTCTTTATTCATAATGCTATTTAATTTGTTTTAATGTAAGATTGCTGAAAAGCCTGGCAAATTATTTCCTGCCATATGACTTGGTGCGTGATATTGAAATTCATAATCTAAACTTGAAAAAGGTTTTCTACTTACAATAATCTTTCCGTCTGGTGTAATATCTATTTTTGCTAACTCGGCTCTAGCATTTTGTAAGATATTTTTAATCATATTATTGTATTTGTCTTTCTTGTCTATTGTTTTTGCATCTGCTAAAAATCCTGTTCCTAATATATAGGTCATAATGTTTGCACCTGCTGTGCCTTTACTGGCGTCCCAACTAGGCTTTCCTGCTTGTTTGGCTTTGGGTTTTATTTCTGTAAGTCCCATATAAAATTTGTGGTCTGCTGGCATTCCTCGAGGTTTGTAGTTTTCTGCTTGGTCATCATTACCTGACATACTTATAGGGTATACTGCTTTTAAAAAGTCGCCATAATCATTAAACGTTTCGGAATACTCTATTAAATCTTGAAAGGTAAATGAATCTTTGCCTATTACTAACGACATTGATTTGTGTTCAGGCGTGTCTGCTTGTTCACTACCTGCAATAATTTTATCAACATTTTTTCCTTCTGTGTCAACAAATGCTCTAAAAAACTTATGTACTCTTTCGTCGTCGGCATCCATTTCAATAGTGCCGGCTTCTGCTTCATCTCTAAACTTATCCATATATTCTTTAATTGCTTTAAAACTTGTACCACTACCACTAGCACTTTTAACACTCACAGGCATACCTGCAATAATTACATCTGCTAACATTTCATTACCTGGAGGGAAGTCTATACTTTCTGAGTCTTGTGCTAACATTAAAGGAGTAAGTATCTCTCCAAAATCAACACCTGTTTGCCTAACGTCATTGGGATCAATTAATTGCATAACACCTTCATCAACTTCTGTTTGTTCCTCTAATGCGACTTCTACTAGTTGTAACAAGAATTCTAGTAATGCCTCATCTTGAATTAATGTTGGAAGATTTGTTTTTAAATAATTACCTAACTCTTTTTTGTTTAAACTTTTGCCTGCTAGTCCTAAGTTTTTTGGTGTAAGTGATTTTATACCAACTTTAGAATTTTGCCTAAGAGCAACAAGTCCAATAAGTTCTTGTCCTGCTAAATCTAAATCTTCAAAATCAACAGGGAAAGTAATTTTAAAAGATTGAGAATACATACCACTCAATGCTGGTGCATCATCAAAATTTATACCAATGCCTTGTTCAGTAAACAACCTAACAATCTCTTCTGCATTGTTGTTGATTCTGATGTGTCTTATTTTACTAACTCTTGCAACTGACGGTGCTCTTGCTTCTAACCCTAATTTAACAAAAAAAGCCTGTGCTTTATTATAGACTTTAGTCTCAGGTGTTGCCGCTTCTTGTACTAGTTCATCAAATTGCATAACTGTATTTATCGTTTATTACAAGTGTCTTTGGCTTGATTAAGTAACCTAAAGTTATTTGCAACTACTATAGAATATAACATATTAGTATCGTTTAGTTCCTCTGGTGACACAGTTTTATAATAATCGTTATACAATAAGCCAGGCAGAAG
>Ga0213861_10000147_pt1 | contig 54458 bp, 52 predicted proteins | sample PICome_4_FD_160110 | JGI IMG/M metagenome (GOLD analysis project Ga0213861, IMG submission 160110) | Coastal seawater microbial communities near Pivers Island, North Carolina, United States - PICO131 | ecosystem: Environmental > Aquatic > Marine > Coastal | place: USA: North Carolina... | reverse complement strand
ATTTGTTTTGTTTAATGGTGATTTGAGGGAGATTTTGGTGCCCAGAAGAGGACTCGAACCTCCACGTCCATACGGACACTAGCACCTGAAGCTAGCGCGTCTACCATTCCGCCATCTGGGCTGATGTTATGTTGGCGCGTTTAAGCTTCTGGACGGGGCGGGTCAAGAGGGTAATTGCCTTGGGGCGATCCCTTGGCATGCAGGTCTCGCTTGTGGCATTTCGTGGTGCTGTGGCCTTCAAATCGGGAATGGACTTGTCATGAGGCGGTGCACGGAGTACCTCCATTCTGGAGAGAAATACTTGGGATGTCATCATGTCTAAGCTTGTAACTATATTCGGTGGGTCAGGTTTCATTGGGCGCTATGTCGCGCGGCGCATGGCAAAGGCGGGTTGGCGGGTCCGGGTTGCCGTTCGGCGGCCCAACGAGGCGATTTTCGTGAAGCCTTATGGGGTTGTCGGTCAGGTGGAGCCGGTGTTTTGCAACATTCGCGATGATGCATCGGTGCGGCAGTCATTGCGTGGTGCCGACGCTGTGGTTAATTGCGTTGGCATATTACAAGAATTGGGGCGCAATCGTTTCGATACTGTGCAAGCAGAAGGCGCTGGGCGCATAGCTCGCTTGGCGGCTGAAGCTGGGATCGCGCAAATGGTGCAAATCTCGGCCATGGGAGCAGATCTGACCAGCAAGAGTGCCTATTCCCGCTCAAAGGCAGCAGGCGAGGCGGAGGTCTTGGCGCATATGCCGCGCGCCATGATCGTGCGGCCCTCCATCGTCTTCGGCGCAGAGGATCAATTTTTCAACAGATTTGCCAGCATGGCGCGCTTCGGTCCGATTTTGCCGATCGTTGGGGCTGAGACGCAGTTTCAGCCTGTGTTTGTCGATGACGTCGCACGGGCCGTGGTTCTTGGGGCGACGGGAGCTGCTGCGGGCGGCATCTATGAGTTGGCTGGGCCCGAGCGGGATAGTTTTGGTGGCCTTATGCAGCGCATGTTGGGTGTCATCCAGCGTCGGCGTTTGATCATCGGCTTGCCGATGTTCGTCGCGCGTCTCATGGCCACTGGATTTGCACTTGCAAATAAACTGAGCCTTGGTTTAGCGCCTATGCCGATCACCCGTGACCAAATACACAGTCTGAGTGTGGATAACGTGCCGAGCGGCCTTTGTCTGGGCTTGGCGGATTTGCAGATCGAGCCAACGGCATTGGAAAGCGTGTTGCCGGAGTATCTATGGCCCTTCCGCGTGTCAGGCCAATATGCGGATATCAAGGCCTCTGCGAAAAACCTAAAAGCCTGAAGGCATCAAAACCCGAGGCTGCCGCTGTAGCCTATCGTGAGCAGCGTGAGGCCGAGACCTATACGGTAGAGCACATAGGGCGTATAAGTTAGGCTGTTTAGCAAGCGCATCATCAGGCTGAGGGCCAAAAGGGCTGCAGCGAAGCTGAAGGCAACAACAATAGTCGTGTCTCGCAGGGATATGGCGCCGCCGATCAAATCCAAAGAGGTGAGCGCTCCGGAGGCGATAATCGTTGGGATCGACATCAGCATGGCGATGCGGGCAGCCTCTTTGCGCGTAAAACCCACATTAAGGGCGCCGGTGATGGTGATGCCTGAGCGAGAGGTGCCCGGGATTAGCGCCAGTGCTTGCCACAGCCCAAGGATCCAAGCATCTCGCAGCGTCAGGTCTTGGATGTGACGCGTGGTTCGCGCGCGTTGATCCATCCAGTAGAGCAAAATGCCAAATACCAGCATGCTCCAACCGATGACGGTGATGGAGCGCAGAGTGTCTGACAGTCCAGTGAGTTTTAAGATCAAGCCGAGCCCCATGACAGGCAGCGTGGCCAGACTAAGTACGATGAGCAGATGGGCTGAGGGGCTCTCAAACTGGCCGCGCAAAACCTGCGGGATGCCGTGCGCAATGTGGCGTACATCCGACCAGAAATAGACGATGACCGCAAATAAAGTTCCGACATGGGCTGCGACATCAATAACTGGGCCTTGATCGGGGAGTCCTGTAAGCCCCGGCAAGAGGATCAAATGTCCAGATGAGGAGACTGGCAGAAATTCCGTTATGCCCTGAATAAGCGCAATTAATATCAAATGATAAAGCGGCATGTGTTGTGATCCTCTGCAATCAAAGAGACCATATACCCATGGCATTTAAGCGCTAGTGAAAATATAGGTCCGATTCGGATCTAAAAATAGCTTGAAAATTTCAAAAAAATGTCGCCATATGTTTATCCTTACTTTATAGGTCACCTGTGCTGACATTATAAAGTCAAAACAACTTAAAAATATAGCGGCGTTACGAATCGAGGATGTTATGGCTGAAAATCCGATGCTTAAATTTGTGAAAATCCCACGGCTCATGCCTCAAAAGCGTAATGCGTTAGATCGGACGGATGATTTTGGCGAGATTTATGCAGAATTTTCGGAAGCCAAGGCCGTAGAGCAGGCCAGCCGGTGCAGCCAATGTGGCGTGCCTTATTGTCAAACCCATTGCCCGCTGCACAACAATATCCCTGATTGGCTGCGTCTTACCGCCGAGGGGCGGCTGCGCGAGGCCTATGAAATCAGTCAGGCCACCAACACATTCCCGGAGATTTGCGGCCGTATTTGCCCTCAGGACCGCTTGTGCGAGGGCAATTGCGTGATTGAGAAATCGGGTCATGAAACGGTCACCATTGGTTCAGTTGAGAAATATATCACAGATACCGCATGGGCTGAGGGATGGGTGCAACCAATCACGCCCGCCGCTACCCGCGGGGAATCTGTCGGCATCATCGGCGCGGGCCCAGGGGGATTGGCCGCGGCTGATATGCTGCGCCGGGCTGGTGTGCAGGTCACAGTCTATGATCGCTATGACCGCGCGGGAGGGCTTTTGACCTATGGAATACCCGGATTTAAGCTTGAAAAAGGTGTGGTGATGCAGCGTGTGGCCCAGCTTGAGGAGGGTGGCATAGAAATCGTTACCAACTGCAATGTCGGCGTTGACATAAGCTTTGAGCAGATCTGCAGCAAACACGATGCGGTGATTATCGCCACGGGTGTTTATAAGTCCCGCGATCTGGTGGGGCCGGGCTCGGGAGCAGATGGCATTGTGAAAGCCATTGACTATTTGACCGCCAGCAACCGCCATGGTTTTGGTGACAATGTGCCTGAATTTGAAGATGGCAGCTTGAATGCGGCTGGCAAGCGGGTGGTGGTGATTGGCGGCGGAGACACGGCCATGGATTGCGTACGAACAGCAATCCGGCAAGGCGCCACCTCGGTCAAATGCCTGTACCGTCGCGACAAAGCGAACATGCCTGGATCACTACGTGAGACTCTCAACGCTGAGGAAGAGGGCATTAAATTCGATTGGCTGACTGCGCCCAATGGTTTCGTTGGTAATCCTGTGACTGGAGTTAAAGTGCAAAAAATGCGTTTGGGCCTGCCGGATGCGACAGGACGTCAAAGCCCAGAGGTGATTGAAGGGGCCAATTATGTGGAACCTGCGGATTTGGTGATCAAAGCTTTGGGGTTTGAACCCGAAGATTTACCGCAGCTCTGGAGCGCAGAGGGTCTCGAGGTGACGCGCTGGGGTACGATCCGGGCGGATTTTGAAACCGGCCAAACCCGACTGCCGGGTGTTTATGCCGTGGGTGATATTGTACGCGGTGCCTCGCTCGTGGTTTGGGCCATTCGCGATGGTCGTGACTGCGCGGCCGCAATTCTAGCACAGTTTGATGAGGGCCAATCCATAGCCGCTGAATAAGCGTCTGCGTGGATCTGGAGCATTACGACATAACGATGTCCTGCGTGGGCATTTAAGGAGATTAGCATGACAAAATTTGATGCAAACTGGGTAAAAACGGAAGAAGCCAAGCGCAAGCACATGGCTGAAAATGGCCTCTACTCTGAGGCGGAAGAGCACGCCAGCTGTGGCGTGGGACTTGTGGTGTCCATCGACGGGACGCCAAGTCGCAAAGTGGTGCAGGCCGGTATTGACGCGCTAAAAGCGGTTTGGCACCGCGGTGCTGTCGATGCGGATGGCAAGACTGGCGATGGGGCTGGCATCCATATGCAAATCCCTGTGCCATTCTTCTATGATCAAATTGAACGTACCGGTCATACGCCGCGCATGGATGAGCTGATGGCCGTAGGTCAGGTGTTCTTACCGCGCACTGATTTTGGTGCCCAAGAAACCTGCCGGACGATTGTGGAAACAGAAGTTCTGCGCATGGGGTATTATATCTATGGCTGGCGCCATGTGCCCGTGAATGTTTCCTGTTTGGGCGAAAAGGCAAATGCCACGCGGCCTGAAATTGAACAGATTTTGGTGTCCAATTCTAAAGGTGTAGATGAAGAGACGTTTGAGCGCGAGCTTTATGTCATTCGGCGCCGGATCGAAAAAGCTGCACAAGTTTCTGGAATTTATGGTCTTTACCTGGCCAGCCTGTCGTGCCGTTCGATTATCTATAAAGGCATGTTTCTGGCGGAGGATATGTCGGAATTCTATCCAGATTTGAAAGATGAACGCTTCGAGTCCGCCTTTGCTTTGTATCACCAGCGCTATTCGACCAATACTTTCCCACAGTGGTGGCTGGCGCAGCCCTTCCGCATGTTGGCCCATAATGGTGAAATAAATACGCTGAAAGGTAATAAAAATTGGATGAAAAGTCATGAAATTCGCATGTCATCTGATGCTTTTGGAGATATGGCCGACGACATCAAGCCAGTGATCCCAAGCGGGTCTTCGGATTCGGCGGCACTGGATGCAGTGTTTGAAATGTTGGTGCGCGCGGGGCGCAATGCGCCGATGGCCAAGACTATGCTGGTGCCAGAAAGTTGGTCAAAGCAAGCGGTGGATCTGCCGAAATCTTGGCGGGATATGTATTCTTACTGCAACTCCGTCATGGAGCCATGGGATGGACCGGCAGCTCTTGCAATGACAGATGGCCGCTGGGTCTGCGCCGGATTGGACCGCAATGGTCTAAGGCCTATGCGTTATTTGGTGACTGGTGATGGCTTGCTGATCGCGGGGTCGGAAGCCGGGATGGTCACCGTTGATGAAGCCAATGTGAAAGAAAAAGGCGCGCTGGGCCCAGGGCAGCTTTTGGCGGTCGATATTGTTGAGGGCTGTTTGTATCACGACACTCAAATGAAAGATATGCTGGCCGCAAGCCAAGATTTTAGCGCATGGGTTGGCAAGATCAATGAGCTGGACGACGACTTGGCCAAAGCGGTGGAAAAACCGATGTTCAAGGGCGCAGATTTGCGCCAGCGCCAGATTGCAGCGGGCTACACCATTGAGGAGCTCGAACAAATCTTGGCGCCCATGGCCGAGGATGGCAAAGAGACCTTGGCTTCTATGGGCGATGACACGCCCTCGGCGGTTCTGAGTGAAAAATATCGCCCGCTATCACATTTCTTTCGGCAAAACTTTAGCCAGGTGACCAATCCCCCGATTGACAGCTTGCGCGAGTTTCGCGTCATGAGCTTGAAGACACGCTTTGGCAATCTGAAAAATGTGCTGGACGAGAGTAGTGCGCAGACCGAAATTTTGGTTCTGGATTCACCCTTTGTTGGTAATGTGCAATTTGATCGGTTGTTGGAAAATTTCAACGCGCCGATGGTAGAGATCGACTGTACCTTCCCAACTGGTGGCGCTCAGGGGGAATTGCAAAAGGCCCTCAACCGCATTCGCTCAGAAGCCGAAGATGCTGTGCGCTCGGGTGCTGGGCATTTGGTTTTGACTGATCAGCATGCCTCAGAAACCTCCGTTGCCATGCCGATGATTTTGGCGACCAGTGCGGTGCATTCATGGTTGACCCGTAAGGGATTACGCACCTTCACCTCGCTCAATGTACGGTCTGCAGAATGTATCGATCCGCATTATTTTGCCGTGTTGATTGGCTGTGGTGCCACGGTCGTGAATGCCTACTTGGCCGAAGACAGCCTGGCCGATCGCATTGATCGCGGCCTGCTTGATTGTTCTTTGACTGAGGCTGCGGTGCGGTATCGCTCGGCGATTGATCAGGGTCTGTTGAAAATCATGGCGAAGATGGGGATCTCGGTAATTTCCTCTTACCGCGGCGGTCTGAACTTTGAGGCTGTTGGCCTGTCACGTGCTATGTGCGCTGAGTATTTTCCCGGAATGACATCGCGAATTTCTGGTATTGGTGTGGTGGGCATTCAGCGTAAAGCAGAGTCCATTCACGCATCAGCCTATACTGCGGCCTCAGATGTTCTGCCAATTGGCGGATTTTACAAAGCGCGCCGCTCTGGCGAAAAACATGCGTGGGAAGCGCAAACCATGCATTTGCTGCAATCGGCCTGTGACCGCGGCAGCTTTGAGATGTGGAAAAACTATTCGGCTAAATTGCAATCCAACCCGCCGATCCATCTGCGGGATTTGCTGGCGATTAAACCCTTGGGGGCAGCAATTTCTGTGGATGAGGTGGAAAGCATCACCTCAATCCGCAAGCGATTTGTTACCCCAGGTATGTCCCTTGGTGCTCTGAGCCCAGAGGCGCATAAGACACTCAATGTGGCAATGAACCGTATCGGCGCCAAGTCTGACAGTGGTGAGGGTGGAGAAGACCCGGCGCATTTCCTGCCAGAACCCAATGGGGACAACCCTTCTGCGAAGATCAAACAGGTGGCTTCAGGCCGCTTTGGGGTCACGGCAGAATATCTCAATCATTGTGAGGAATTGGAAATTAAAGTGGCGCAGGGCGCCAAGCCGGGCGAGGGCGGACAACTGCCCGGTATGAAGGTTACTGATCTTATTGCTCGTTTGCGTCATTCGACCAAAGGTGTGACTTTGATCAGCCCACCGCCACATCACGACATCTATTCCATCGAAGATTTGGCGCAATTGATTTACGATCTCAAGCAGATAAACCCGCGCTGTAAGGTGACCGTGAAATTGGTGGCCGCCTCTGGGGTGGGCACCATTGCCGCCGGTGTGGCGAAGGCTGAGGCCGATGTGATTTTGATCTCTGGCCATAATGGCGGCACCGGCGCTTCGCCAGCGACATCGATCAAATTTGCTGGTCTGCCTTGGGAAATGGGTCTGACTGAGGCACATCAGGTTCTGGCGATGAACAACCTGCGCGAGCGGGTGACATTGCGCACCGATGGCGGTTTACGCACGGGCCGCGACATCGTGATGGCGGCTATGATGGGTGCAGAAGAATATGGCATCGGCACAGCCGCTCTGATCGCGATGGGCTGCATCATGGTCCGGCAATGCCAATCCAACACCTGCCCTGTTGGCGTTTGCACGCAAGATGAAGCCCTGCGGGACAAGTTCACAGGGTCGGCCGATAAGGTTGTCAATTTGATCACCTTCTACGCGCAAGAAGTGCGCGAAATTTTGGCCAGCATTGGTGCGCGCTCAATGGATGAGGTGATTGGCCGTGCTGATTTGCTTAGCCAAGTGTCGCGTGGTTCTGCGCATTTAGATGATTTGGACCTCAATCCGCTATTGATTACGGTCGATGGTGCCGATCAGATAACCTATGATCGCCAAAAGCCGCGCAACGCTGTGCCAGATACATTGGATGCGCAGATCGTCACGGACGCTGCGCGCTTCTTGCAAGATGGTGAGAAGATGCAACTGCAATATGCCGTACAAAACACTTCGCGTTCCATTGGCACGAGGGTGTCAAGCCACATTGTGACCAAATTCGGCATGCGCAACAGTCTGCAATCAGATCACTTGACCATTAAGTTGCAAGGTTCGGCCGGTCAGGCGCTTGGCGCTTTTGCGGCACCGGGTTTGAAGTTAGAAGTGGCCGGAGAGGCTAATGACTATGTGGGCAAAGGTCTTTCGGGCGGTGTGATCATTGTGCGCCCTGCGCAGATCAGCCCTTTGGTAGCCTCGGAAAATACAATTATCGGCAACACCGTGCTGTATGGTGCGACTGATGGTTTCCTCTTCGCATCTGGCCGTGCTGGTGAGCGCTTCGCGGTGCGTAATTCGGGCGCAAAAACCGTGATTGAAGGCTGTGGCTCGAATGGCTGTGAATATATGACTGGCGGTGTTGCTGTCGTTCTGGGCTCCATTGGGGCCAACTTCGGTGCGGGGATGACGGGTGGCATGGCCTATCTCTATGATCCGACCGGAGCAACGGCTCCGATGATGAATATGGAAACTCTGGTGACCTGCCCGGTCTCGGTTGCCCATTGGCAGGAGGAGCTGAAGGCTCTGATCGCCCGCCATGTTGCGGAGACCAATTCGGTCAAAGGTGCGGATATTTTGCAGCATTGGGATGAGGAAAAGCATAACTTTGTGCAGGTCTGCCCAAAAGAAATGTTGGTGCATTTGCCCGCGCCTTTGCAAGATGGTCAATCCCAATCGGTGCCGGCAGAATAGCCCGGCCTGCGATTGCGCCAGAACACTTGGTGTCGAAACATTTCGCCCGGCGGCAACGCCGGGCGGGCTTGTTTGCTGATGGTTGGAACGTGCAAGGCTTCATATAGCGAGTATTTAACAAATATTTGGTTATTTTGCGGCATTATGTATCGCAAACTTTCTAACAGAGAAGCGTGGCTAGAGATTGGGGATTTCATAAAATCCGGCACTTCTGTGCGGGTCTCGCATAAGGTGCAGTTGTCTTTGACCCTCTACGGTGCACTCCTACCGGTGGCTATAGTCCTGCACTCTGACAAGTTGACGAAATGCTTCTGATATGATGTGGCATATATATGACTAAGCCAATTGAGGATCATCTTGATCGCCCCGATGACACTCCTCAGTGGTGGCCAGGGCGATTGAGGCCTATGCTGCAAGGCCTGCGTCGGGTCCTGCTTTGGAGTTTGCTGGTGGTGGCGCTGGTCTTTCTCGCTTGGGGATTGATCTACCGATGGGTCAATCCTCCGATCACCTTTTACATGATGCAAGAGCGCGCGCGGCTTGGTGAGATTCAATATCAATGGGTCGATATTGAGCAGGTGGCTCCAATATTGCGTCGCGCGGTGGTGGCAGCTGAAGACGCCAATTTCTGCACCCATTGGGGGATTGATAGCGTAGCGGTGCGTCAAGCGTTGCGCGAGGGGGCGTTGCGCGGCGGTTCGACCATTAGCCAGCAAACTGTCAAGAATGCTTTTCTCTGGCCTGGACGAAACTGGCTGCGCAAAGCGGTGGAAGCGCTGTTGACCCCCTATATCGAAATGGTTTGGAGCAAACGGCGCCTATTAGAAATATATCTTAACATTGCCGAGTTTGACACGGGGGTGTTTGGTATTGAGGCGGCGGCCTGGCATCATTTTGGGGTTGCGGCCAAAGATTTGAACCGCGTCCAGGCTGGGCGCCTTGCGGTCGTCCTGCCCAAGCCCAAAGGCCGCAGCGCAATTCGTCCGACCAAAGACATCAGGAAACGGGCGGCATCGGTGATTGCAGGGACTGATATGATCCAAAAGGATGGACGTGCGGAGTGTTTTGAGGATTGATTGCGCCGACAAAGGGGGGGTAAGACAGAGTGACCCGAGTAAAGTGAAGCCCAATGAATATCTTGTATCATGTTCCCCTATCTCCGTTTTGCCGCAAAGTGCGCCTGAGCCTGGCAGAAAAGAAAATCGAAGTGCAACTGGTTGAAGAGCGCTATTGGGAAGGGGACGCGGATTTTCTACGCCGCAATCCAGCTGGGAAAGTCCCGGTGCTCAAGATGGGCGGGGAGATCTATTCGGAATCTTCCGCCATCTGCGAATATCTTGAGGAGTGTTTTCCAGAGCCGCGCTTGTTGCCGCTAGATGCGCAAGCCCGCTGTGAGGTGCGCCGTTTGGTCTGCTGGTTTGACGATAAGTTTCACCATGAGGTGACCGCAAATCTGCTATATGAGCGGGTTAATCGAAAAATACACGGATCAGGTTATCCGGTCTCTGCCAATGTGAAGGCGGGGGCCAAGGCCATAAAATTTCATCTCGATTATATGACGTGGCTCTTGGACAATCGCCGCTGGCTTGCGGGTGATGAGATGAGCCTTGCTGATTTTGCAGCCGCCGCGCAGCTGTCGGCGTTGGATTACATTTGTGATGTGGATTGGAATAGATCAGCGGCGGTGAAAGATTGGTATGCAACTATGAAGTCGCGCCCGGCTTTCCGGTCGATTCTCGCTGATAATGTGCCGGGGTTTCCACCTCCGCACCATTATGCCAATCTTGACTTCTGATCTGAAATCACGACTTCTGGCACAGGCTTTGGCCGAGGGCTTTAGCAATGCCAAGATCACCGCGCCCGATGCCGTGCCGCAGGTGCCGGCACAGTTGGAGGCGTTTTTGCAGGCGGGCTATCATGGGCAAATGACATGGATGGAGACGCGCAAAGAATGGCGCGCCGCGCCGCAGGCCTTGTGGCCTGAGGCCCGATCTGTTGTGATGTTGGCGGAAAGCTATGGCCCACAAAGCAATCCTTTGGCCAACCTTGATCAGCCTGATATTGGCAATATCAGCGTCTATGCCCAGGGCAAAGACTATCACGATATCGTAAAAAAACGGCTGAAACGCCTGGCCCGCTGGTTGATTGCCGAGGGGGGCGGTGAGGTGAAAGTCTTTGTCGATACGGCCCCGGTGGCGGAAAAGCCCTTGGGGCAGGCTGCTGGTTTGGGATGGCAGGGCAAGCATACCAATCTGGTGAGCCGCACAACTGGCAATTGGATGTTTTTGGGCGCGATATTTACCACGCTGGAGTTCGACGCTGATGCGCCGGAGGTTGATCACTGCGGGTCATGCCGCAAATGCTTGGATATTTGTCCAACGAAGGCATTTATTGCGCCCTATAAAATGGATGCGCGGCGCTGCATTTCCTATCTTACTATTGAATACAAGGGTCCGATTGATCTCGCGCTGCGGCCGGGCCTCGGCAATCATATCTATGGCTGCGATGATTGTTTGGCTGTTTGTCCGTGGAACAAATTTGCCGTTGCAGCCGCGGATGTGCGCTACAGTGCTAAGGAGGATCTAGCCGCGCCGCCCCTGCGCGACCTGGTGGTCCTGGATGATGCCGGGTTTAGTGCGAAATTTGCAGGCTCTCCGATCAAAAGGATCGGCCGCGACCGATTTATCCGCAACGTGCTCTATGCCATCGGAAATTCGGGAGATCCGTCCTATGTGCCGCTGGTGCAACCCTTGGTAGCGGATGCAGATCCGGCGGTGGCGGAGGCTGCTGGCTGGGCCTTGGCGTGCATCACGCCCTAATTTTCTGGCACGGCAAAGGTGAGATTGGCCCATAGGCTGTGCCAGACGGGATCATCTGCACTGGCAGGTTCGACGGGGCGCAGCGCGACATTGTCGACCATATACTCGCGACCGCTGATGACGGGAAACCGGGCAATTCCAAGAGCGTCCGTGCGATACAGTTGGATCAAAGCCGGCTCTTTCGTGCCGGCGTGGCGCGAGAAGACTTCGACCTGCACATCTGCGCGGGGTGTGCCGTTCAAGAACACTTGTACCGCCATGCCCTCTGAGAGATTGGCGATATAGGGGTTGTACAGCGCTACGATCTCAATCTCCAGTCCGACTTGCCGATCTTGTCCCGTCCCCCCGCCTACAGAAATCAGAGATTTTGCAAAGCGGCGATAACTCTCGACGAAACCAACATCTGGCAAGCCACGGGCCAGATGGGCCTCGGGCAGTCCCTCAAAATCTTTATGTTCGATAAAATTGATAAATTTTTCAAATTCCCGATAGGTGAGGGTGCTGTCGGTGGTTTCATGCACCAAAACAGCAAGCCCGTCTTCTAACCCTGGATGCTGCATGGCAGGCCTGTCGCCCTCCCGGGCGCTGATTTCAAGGACTGCGCCTGAATGATGCAGCTCATGGCGGGTTGTATAGCGGCTGAGATAGGAATGGCTGCCCCCTTTGAAGTCTTGTCCAACCCGGAAATGTGCCGTAATTGGGCTATTTACGCTAACCTGAAATTCCACTGGAGAAATCCAAAATTCATGCGCATAAATAGGCCCGGCAAAAATAAGAGCGAAAAGTAAATTTAAGGAGCGCTGAAACATGTTGAAACCTTTCCGGAAAACCCGCCCGGCGATGGTGTGGTGTTTCCTATTGATGTCAAGTGTACTTCTGGGTTTTCTCAGTTCGGTCGGACAGGCCCGGGCTCATGAATTGCGGCCAGCAGTGGCGGAAGTTTCTGTTCAGGAAGATAGAATTGAAATCTCCCTCCGCCTCGCTGTTGAAACTCTTCTGGCTGGGATTGATCAGTCGCAAATAGCAGATACCGATGACGCGCCCGAAGCGGAGATCTATGACCGGTTACGCGGCCTGCATGATCGCGCATTGGCGCAAATGGTTGAAACCCGATTTGCCGATATTTCTGGCGGGATCTCGCTTGAAGGGGCCGGACCATTGAGCTTGATTTCGGTGGATGTAATCGCTGAGACGGATCCTGAACTGCCCCGCGATACCTTAGTTACAATGTCCGCGGAGCTGCCGCCCGGGACGGCTCCGGTCTCTTTTGGGTGGGCTGCGCGAAACGGTGGGCTGGTGGTGCGCCATGGAGAAGGTCCAGAGGCTTATGCGGCCTTCTTGCAGGATGGTGAAGTCAGCGCTCCGTTGCCACGGTCCGGTGCTGTCGAGGAAAGCACTGGCGCAGTGTTCCTGCGATTTGTTTTAGAAGGCTTTGAGCATATTATTCCAAAGGGTCTGGATCACATTCTCTTTGTCTTAGGATTGTTTCTATTCTCCCTTGCCTGGCGTCCCCTTTTGGCGCAGGTCACGGCCTTTACGCTCGCCCATACGGTCACGCTTGGCCTTGCAACTTTGAGCATTATCACCGTTCCTGCAGCGCAGATGTGGTTGGTGGAGGCTTTGATTGCCATCTCCATTGCCTATGTGGCGGTTGAGAATATTTTGCGCCCAAAACTGGGGTGGTGGCGGATCCTTGTGGTCTTTGGGTTTGGCCTTTTGCACGGTCTGGGATTTGCCTCCGTGTTGGGCGATCTTGGGCTGGCGCAGGGGCAATTCATTTTGTCCCTTATTGCCTTCAACATCGGTGTCGAGCTTGGCCAATTGGCGGTGATTGCGGCGGCCTTTGTCCTCTTCGCCCTGCCTTTGGGGCGCCGCGCTATGTATCGCCGCTTGGTGGTGATCCCTGGATCTTTGGCCATTGCTTTCGTGGGTCTGTGGTGGGCATTCGAACGCAGTTTTATGTAGAACTGAGGGCGACATGCTTGGCGCACCGTGCTCTGTTGACGTAAAAAAGGCTTCAACCCTAGGGTTGAAGCCTTTATTTTTGGCTCAGTGCCAAGGGCTTATCTGCGGACGAGTTTTTCGTAGCTTTCGGCGATGTCGCGCGCCAGGGCGCCCACTTCAAATATATAATCGCCGATTTGACCCACGGGTGTCACTTCCGCTGCGGTGCCGGTCAACCAACATTGTTCAAAGCCTTCAAGCTCCTCAGGCATGATATGGCGTTCGATCACCTTGATGCCGCGCTCTTGCAACATGCCCACGACAGTCTGCCGCGTGATCCCATTGAGGAAACAATCGGGTTTCGGCGTGTGCACGTCTCCGTCTTTGACAAAGAACAGGTTGGCGCCGGTGGCTTCAGCCACATAGCCGCGATAATCGAGCATCATCGCATCTGAACAGCCTTTGGCTTCGGCCGCATGTTTAGACATGGTGCAGATCATATAAAGCCCGGCAGCCTTAGCAAAGCATGGAATTGTTTCGGGGCTTGGGCGTTTCCATTTGGCGATATCGAGCTTTGCGCCCTTGAATTTAGCGTCGCCATAATAGGCGCCCCATTCCCAAGCGGCCACGGCCATGCGGACTGGGTTGCGCGCTGAGGCGACCCCCATATCGTCACCAGAACCGCGCCAGCAAACCGCGCGCACATAGGCATCCTGCAGGCCAGAGGCTGTCAAGACCTCCTCTTTAGCCGCTTCAATCTCGTCCACGGAATATGGGATTGGAATGTCCATATATTCGCCAGATTTCAATAGCCGCTCGGAATGTTCACGAGATTTGAAAATCTTTCCGTTATAGGCGCGCTCACCTTCAAACACAGAGCTGCCGTAATGCAAGCCATGGGTCAGGATGTGAACCTTCGCGTCGCGCCAGTTCACTAATTCGCCATCCATCCAGATGACACCGTCACGGTCGTCATATGCGCCAGCCATGTGTAGTTCTCCTTTTGGTTGGCCATGTTTTCAATTGTGTCGCAAATTACGTCCGTTTCGGACATAATGTTGCGCAAAATGTGACATCCGCTAACAATTGATTCTTGGAATGTCAACAACACTGACATATTGTTGACATTGATTTAATCAGAGAGGCATATCATGGCGCAGGGGCAAAATAGATCAGAACATACCCATGGTTTGCTGTTTTTAACCGATGAACAGCTGCGCAAAGGCATTGAGGCCATGTTTTTTGCCTATCGTGGATTTACAGCGGACCCCGATCGCATATTAGCGGAAAAATCCTACGGCCGCGCGCATCATCGGGCTTTGCATTTCATCCAGCGCAGCCCTGCCACAACTGTCAATAATTTATTGTCTACGCTCGGGGTGACCAAACAAAGCCTTAACCGCGTGCTGCGGACCTTGATTGAGGATGGTTTGGTGCTCAATAAAGTGGGCACCAAAGACAAGCGCCAACGGCATTTGTCTTTGACCGATGCAGGCAGGGAGTTGGAGCAGGCGCTTTCCAACGCCCAACGTGATCGAATGCGCGTTGCCTATCGCCAAGCGGGGGCGGAGGCTGTCTATGGCTTTTGCACTGTGCTTGAGGCTATGATGGATCCGGATTTGAAGAAATATTATGATCAGCTGACCGGCGGAGATGCAGTATGACTCCAGATGCCCATTTGCTTGTCGTTGATGACGATGAGCGCATTCGGACTTTGTTGCAGAAATTTCTTATTCGGAATGGGTTTTTGGTCTCTGCGGCCCGCGACGCTGCCCATGCACGGCGGATATTATCTGGTCTCGACTTCGATTTGATCGTCTTGGATGTGATGATGCCGGGCGAAGATGGGATTTCGTTGACCAAAGAGTTGCGACGGACCAGCGATACGCCCATTTTGTTGTTGACCGCTAAGGGAGAGACCCATGATCGGATCATGGGGCTGGAGGCTGGCGCGGATGACTATTTGGCCAAGCCCTTCGAGCCCAAAGAGCTGTTGCTGCGTCTCAATGCAATTTTGCGCAGAGTCCCGGCGCAAGACGAGGTCCCACCTTTGCCAAAGATCATGCATCTGGGCCAGGTGCATTATGATGTGGACCGCGGCGAGATGTGGCAGGGTGAAGCGCGTGTGCGCTTGACTGGAACCGAAAGCCAGTTGATGCGGATTTTCTCCAGCGCTCCGGGCGTGCCGCTCAGCCGCAGTAATTTGGTGGAACAGCTTGGGCGGGATGGCGGTCAGGCGCAGGAGCGCGCAGTAGATGTGCAAATCACAAGGTTGCGGCGGAAAATTGAAATGGATCCGAAACAGCCGCGCTATTTACAGACCGTGCGCGGCGCGGGATATATGTTGGTCCTGGAACAAAGGTATGCGTTGTGAGCACAAAAATAATCACCCATGAAGATTGCTTGGACCATGTGAACCCGCCGGGTCATCCCGAACAGGTGGCGCGTCTCGACTATGTATTGAAGGCACTTGCGCCATTGGGTTTGGATACGGTGATTGCGCCGCTAGCCCCCGATGAGGATCTGCTGCGATGTCATCCGCAAATTTATATCAACGCTTTACGCGCCGCGGCGCCGCAAGATGGGTGGAGCCGTTTGGATGCTGACACCCATATGTCTCCTGGCACGCTGACGGCGGCTCTGCGGGCGGCAGGGGGTGCCCTGCGGGCGGTGGATATGGTGATGAGCGGTGAGGCGGGCAATGTCGTTGTCGCAACGCGGCCTCCGGGGCATCACTGCGAGCGTGAAACGCCGATGGGCTTTTGTCTTTTCGGCAATGTGGCCTTGGCGGCCAAACATGCGCTGGAGCATCACGGGCTGTCGCGCGTCGCAATCGTGGATTTCGACGTGCACCATGGCAATGGAACACAGGACTTGGTGGAAGGAGATGGTCGCATTTTTTTCGCCAGCACTCATCAGATGCCTTTGTATCCAGGGACGGGCCACGCCTATGAGACGGGCGGCTATGGCAATGTTTTGAATTGTCCCTTGCCAGATGGCGCGGGCAGCGCGGTCTTCCGTGCCGTGATGGAGGAAGAGGCTCTGCCGGCGGTGGAGCGATTTGCCCCTGAATTTTTGTTTATCTCAGCCGGATTTGATGCCCATGTTGCAGACCCGCTGGCAGGGATGAATTTGACAGAAGATGATTTTTCTTGGATCACGCAGCGTCTTTGCGAATTGGCGGCCAAACATTGCAAGGGCCGGGTGGTATCCTGCCTCGAAGGCGGGTACGATCTCGAGGCGCTGGCAGCGAGCGCCGCGGCGCATGTGAGTATTTTAAAGGAGCAAACCAATGGCTGATGCACAGATTGCGCAAATGAGTTTTGAAACCGCAATGGCCGAGCTGGAGCAGGTTGTGACACAATTGGAGCGCGGTGATGTGGCTTTAGATGCCTCCATTACCCTTTACGAACGCGGCGCGGCTCTTAAAGCGCATTGCGAAGCCAAGTTGAAATCTGCCGAAGAGAAGGTTGCAGCGATAACCTTGAACGGCGATGGACAACCTGTGGGCGTTGCTCCTTTGGACGCGGGTTGAGCCTTTGGGGGCGACTAGGCCAATTATGCAAGCTGATTTTCCAACCCATCTCAAGGCTGCGGCCGATGCGACGCAGGCCTGTCTTGCAGAGGCCATGCGACCCTTTGGGGATTTGCCAATCGCTCAGGGTATGCGCCATGCGGTGATGGGTGGCAAAGGCTTGCGTGGATTTTTGGTGATTGAGAGCGCCCAGTTGGTGGGCGCACCAGAGCAAGAGGCGGTCTATGCTGGCGCAGCGGTAGAAGCGCTGCATGCCTATTCTTTGGTTCATGATGACCTGCCTTGTATGGATGACGACGATCTGCGGCGCGGTCAACCGACGGTTCACAAGAAATGGGATGAGGCCACTGCAGTTTTGGTGGGCGATGCGTTGCAAACCCTGGCCTTTGAACTGCTGGCTCGGCCTGGCTCTGGCTTGGGTGCGCAAGGGCAATTGGGTCTGATCGCGGGCTTGGCAAAAGCAAGTGGGGCCGAGGGTATGGTTTTGGGTCAAGCGCAGGATATAGCGGCAGAGACGGCTGCCGTGCCTTTGACCTTGACCGAAATCGCATATTTACAAAACAACAAGACTGGCGCGCTTATTGAATGGTCCGCCACGGCGGGCGCCGTGATGGTAGGCGCTGATGCAGCGCTGCTGCGCCGTTATGCGCGGAGCCTTGGCCTGGCGTTTCAAATTGCGGATGACATTTTGGATGTGGAAGGTACGGTTGATGTGGTGGGCAAAGCCACAGGAAAAGACAGCGCTTCTGGTAAGGCCACCTTTGTCTCCCTATTGGGGCTTGAGGGCGCCAAGATACGGGCGCAAGAATTGGTGGATGAAGCCTGCATGGCATTGGATGATTTTGGCGACCGTGGCGACATCTTAAAAGCGGCGGCACGATTTGTTGTGTCGCGAGATCTATGAAAAGGCAGCGCGCGTGACACATACACCTCCCCACACTCCTCTGCTTGACCGGGTCACCACACCTGCGGATTTGAAGATTATGAGCGACGCAGAGTTGCGGCTCTTGGCTGATGAGCTGAGGTCAGAGACGGTGTCAGCGGTCTCTGAAACCGGTGGACATCTTGGGGCTGGTCTCGGGGTCGTTGAGCTGACCGTTGCGCTGCATGCGGTATTTGATACGCCTAAAGATCATCTGATTTGGGATGTATCGCATCAAACCTATCCGCATAAAATTTTAACTGGCCGGCGCGATCGTATCCGAACCCTGCGGCAGAAAGGTGGGCTTAGCGGCTTCACCAAACGCAGTGAAAGCCCCTATGATCCCTTCGGCGCAGCCCATTCCTCAACGTCCATTTCGGCGGCCCTTGGGTTTGCTGTGGCGCGTGATCTGGGCGGCGCACCGGCACATGGGATTGGCGATGCCATTGCCGTGATTGGTGATGGCTCCATGAGTGCTGGCATGGCTTTTGAGGCGATGAACAATGCGGGTCATTTGAAAAAACGCATGATTGTCATTCTCAACGATAATGAAATGTCGATTGCCCCGCCGGTTGGTGCTTTGTCGTCCTATCTAAGTCAGCTCTATACCGGCGCGCCCTTCCAGGAGTTTAAGGCTGCTGCCAAAGGTGCCGTATCGCTTTTGCCTGGCCCATTTCAGGAAGGGGCGAAGCGTGCGCGCGAGATGCTGAAACATATGACCGTTGGTGGTACGATGTTTGAGCAGCTGGGCTTTAGCTACCTCGGCCCAATTGATGGGCATGATCTCGACCAATTGCTGCCGGTGCTCCGCATGGTGCAGGAACGCGCGACTGGTCCGATGTTGATTCATGTCATCACCCAAAAAGGTAAGGGCTACGGCCCGGCGGAAGCTGCGCGCGATAAAGGGCACGGGGTTGGAAAATTTGATTTGGTGACCGGCACGCAAGCCAAATCCATCCCCAACGCACCTTCCTATACGTCAATTTTTGCCAAGTCCTTGCTTGAGCAGGCTCAGCAAGATCCAAAAATTTGCGCGGTGACGGCGGCTATGCCCGATGGCACGGGGCTTAATCTCTTTGCTGAGCACTATCCCAGCCGTTGTTTTGATGTCGGGATCGCCGAGCAGCACGGGGTGACATTTGCAGCCGCCCTAGCGGCAGGCGGTATGAAACCTTTTTGCGCCATGTATTCCACATTTTTACAGCGCGGCTATGATCAAGTGGTGCATGACGTCGCAATTCAACGCTTGCCGGTGCGCTTTGCGATTGATCGGGCTGGTTTGGTTGGTGCGGATGGTGCGACCCATGCGGGATCCTTTGACATTGCGTTTTTGGCCAATCTGCCTGATTTTGTTGTCATGGCCGCAGCCGATGAGGCGGAGTTGTGTCATATGGTGGCAACAGCTGCGGCCTATGATGAGGGTCCAATCGCCTTCCGGTTTCCGCGCGGCGAGGGCGTTGGCTGTGACCTGCTGCAAAATCCGACACTGCTGGAAATCGGTAAGGGCCGTATGGTGCAAGAGGGCAGTCAAGTTGCGATCTTGTCATTTGGCACCCGCTTAGGAGAGGTGCGTATTGCGGCGGAAATTTTGGCGGCTCAAGGGATTGTCCCCACCATTGCCGATGCCCGCTTCGCCAAGCCCTTGGATCGGGAAATGATACTCAAATTGGCCGCGGATCATGAGGTTTTGATTACGATTGAAGAGGGTGCCATCGGTGGTTTTGGTAGCCATGTGGCCCAGCTTTTGGCAGAGGAGGCGGTTTTCGATCGTGGGTTGAAATATCGCTCCATGGTTTTGCCGGACAATTTCATCGATCACGCCAGCCCAGCAGATATGTACCGCGAAGCCAAGCTCTCTGCGCAGGATATTCATGATAAAGTCTTGCAAACGCTCGGCATCGCCTCGCTTAAAGCCCGCGCCTAGCGCCTGGTTTGAGAATTTTCCAATTGCAGAAGACTTTGCAACCCCTCTTTATAGCTTGGGTATTTTAGGTGAACCCCAAGCTCTGATTTGATCAAATCATTGCGCACGCGCTTGTTTTCCGCATAAAAACTTCGGGCCATGGAGGTCATCTCTGCGACGTCAAAGTCCACCTCTGGTGGCAAGGGGAGGCCCAAAAGCTCCGCTGCATGGGCCAGCACATCTTGTGGTGGGGCTGGATCGTCATCGCATAAATTATATACCGCTCCAGGGCGTGGTTGCGCGATCGAGGCGGCGACAACTTGGGCGATGTCATCGGCATGAATGCGGCTAAACATTTGTCCAGATTTGATAATCCTGCGCGCGGTGCCGTTGCGGACTTTGGAAAATGGACCGCGGCCCGGCCCGTAAATACCAGCCAAGCGGAAGATATGCAGCGGCAGGCCTGTGGATTGCCAAGCGGATTCTGCCGCAACCCGCAATGCGCCGCGCCTGGTGCTGGGGGTGAGCGGGGTGGATTCATCGACCCAGGCGCCGTCATGATTGCCATAGACACCGGTGGTTGACAGATATCCCACCCAGTCAAACGCATAGGCGCCAAGGTCCAGGCTTGTCAGCAGGGGATCACCCACATTTGGGTTTGGTGCGGCAGAGATCAAAAGATGCGATGACGCCTTGAGTGCGCCATCCAGATCGGCGCCTGGCCAGATGATCGGTGTGATCCCCTCGGCGCGCATCGCCTCCGCCCTTTCGACGCTGCGCGTGGTGCCGGTGATGCTCCAACCCAGAGGGAGAAGCTGCGGGGTCAAAGCCCGGGCGGAAAACCCATAGCCGATGCAAAGAAGTGTCTTGGTCATAGGGTCGTCATAGGGGCAAAAACTGGCTGCGAGAAGGGGTGATTTTGTCGGTGCACTCACCCGTATCTATTCTCACGCGTGAGGTTGCGCGAGGGTTTGGACTGTCCCATTCAAATTTAACTTGATGAAGGGGAAGATAAGCATATGATTTATATACTTAGTTTTATTTATTTCAATTGATGACCGCAACGCCCAATTGTTGAGGGATATCTTCGTTATCGAGTTTTCATTTTGGTGGTTCATAATCTTAAAATTGATCCGATTTTTGGCTGCAATGGGTGATTGTTTCTAAACCAATTGATCTTAGTAAGGAAGTTCCGATCGATCAAAGAAATGAAAGAGCCTATGACAAAGACTTTTAAATGGATCGCAGTCGCCAGTGTCGTGGCATCTTTGACGGCCCGTGCATCGCCCAGGGTGGTGGACACAAAGCAAATGGGCGACAACAAGCTCAGTTGCATGCAATTGGTCGCTGAAATTCAAGAAGTCACTGAATTTGAGCGCAAAGCGCAAAAAGAAAAGGGAGTTACTGGCACGAATGTTGCCGGGGCGGCGATCTTCTGACCAGCCATTATTGGCACCTATTACAATGCAAAAGAGGCGATTGGCGCGGCGAAGGAGGGCAAAGAACATTTGGTAGAATTGAGCACGAAAAAAGGTTGCAGCATGTAACTCGTGGTTCCATTAACCAGGCATTTTTCGATCTACCCGACGGTTTGGGTAGATCGATTGCGTCACTTACCTTTCCAGATCGGGTCGCGTTTTTCCGCGAAGGCTTTTGCGCCCTCAAGTTGATCCTCAGAGGCATAGAGTATATCGACAGATGCTAATTGTCTTTGGGTGATGCGATTCATGCTGTCTTGGAATTTGCTGTCCTCGGCATCGCGCACGATCTCTTTTATCGCCGCATAGACGAGAGGGGGACCGCTTGCCAGCAATCGCGCCATTTCCCAAGCCTGTGGCAGCAGGTCTTCCGCGGGATAGGAATGGTTAATCAGGCCCCATGATTTTGCTTCCTGCACATCAAACCAACGGCCGGTTAGGAGCAATTCCATCGCGATATGGTAAGGGATGCGCTTGGGCACTTTGATCGAGGCCGCATCGGCCACTGTTCCAGAGCGAATTTCAGGCAGGGCAAAGCTGGCGTGATCTGCGGCAAGGATAATATCCGCTGAGAGCGCCCATTCTAACCCGCCACCGCAGCAAATGCCATTCACCGCGGCAATCACCGGTTTGTTGAGGTCACGCAGCTCTTGCAAGCCGCCAAAACCGCCGACCCCGTAATCGCCGTCCACCTCATCGCCATCAGCGGCGGCCTTGAGGTCCCAGCCGGGACAGAAAAACTTTTCGCCTGCACCCGTGATGATTGCCACCCGGAGGCTTGGATCATCGCGAAAAGCGGCAAATGTATCGCCCATAATCTTGCTGGTCGCCAAATCAATAGCATTGGCTTTTGGACGGTCCAGTGTGACTTGAAGAATTCCATGTTCAACATAGGTTTTGATCGGGCTCATTGGGCTTTCCTTATCAAGGCATCTGCGGCAATCGCTGTCTGTTGTGTACAGATCAGCGGGTTGATCTCAACTTCCTCCACCTGATCCGCATTGGCAAGCACATAGGCCTGCACCGCGTCAATGGCGTCGAGGAGCGCGTCCAAGTCAATGGGTGGGTTGCCGCGAAATCCTCGCAGCAGCGGCGCGATGTGTAATTCCTTCAGCAGGTTTGTCACCTCGAAGCGGGTTGCAGGAATGAGCAGGCTTGCACGATCGCGCAACACTTCGGTCATGGTACCACCTGCGCCAAGGGTCAGGACAAACCCATGCGCAGGATCTCGCGTGACGCCCACCAAAACTTCGGCCAGAGACCCGGCTACCATGCGTTCGACCAAGAGCGGCCCATCGGTCAAATGCGGCGCTGCGGCCTCGACCTCGGCGAGCGTGCTCAAGCCTAAAGCCAACCCATTGGCACCGGTCTTATGCGCAAGCCCCAGGGTTTTCAGCACGATCGGAAAGCCTATCTCAGCCGCCGCCAACCCGGCTGCGGAGCGATCAGTAACAACCACCGATTTAGGAACATTCAGACCATGGGCCTCCAGTGCCAATTTGGCGCTATGCTCGTCGAGAACCGTCGTATGGCGGTCACGGCCCGGCAAAAGTATAGGTTCGGCCAGGGGCGCCATGGCTCGGGACATCAGATCTAAAGCTTGCAGCCCATGATCCAGCCCGTGAATGGCGCCAACGCCATTGTCCATTAGGGTCTTTGCTATGTGCTCGGGTAGCAGTTCTGCCAGGCTCGCCACCACCGCATAGGGCCGCCCGGTACGCCGGGTGGCCACGATCGCGGCCTGCGTGACACAGGCCCAATCGCTGGCATTGCACAGATCCGCTCGTGGGTAGTCGCTGATCAGCAATGTCATCGCAATGTCATCATCTGCCATCGCCGCCCAAGCCTGTGTCATAGCCGCTTGGTCCCGCCAAATATAAGTGTGATAGTCCAGTGGGTTGGCCAGGGCCACCATCGGTCCCAAGGCCGCGCTGAGGCCCTTGACTTGTCGAGGGTTTAGCGGTGGAAAAACAAGTTCAGTGCCTTGCACTGTATCGGCAGCCAAGGCGGCCTCACCGCCCGAACAGGAAATCGAGGCAATGCGGTTGCTGGACAATTGCCCAAATTGATGGGCGATTTTAAGGGACTCTAAAAAGACAGGCAGGCTGCGTGCCCGGCGAATCCCCAAACGTTGGAGAAAAGCGTCAGCGCCTGTATCGCTGCCTGTCAAAGAGGCGGTATGGGACACAGCTGCCGCTTGAGCTTGCTGAGATACTCCGGATTTCAAGGCAATCAAGGCGATCCCTTTGGCGCGGGCTTTCTGGGCGAGGATCTCCCACCCGCGCAAATTACCAAATCCTTCAATGTGCAAGCCAATGGCTGAGACACGCTCATCGTCCAATAGCTGCAACGCGATATCGGTTTGAGAGGTTTGAGCTTGGTTGCCGCAGGTGAGCATATAGCCAATTGGAAGGCCCCGGTTCTGCATTGTCAGGTTGATGGCGATGTTCGAGCTTTGCGTTAAAATCGCCACACCCTTTTGAACGCGGCGGCACCCATGTTGATCAGGCCAAATCGCGCAGCCATCGAATGCATTCACAAACCCATAGCAATTGGGCCCCAATATAGGCATATCCCCCGCGGCCGCAATCAGCTGCGCTTGAAGGTCTTGCGCCGCAGCGTCTTCGGCGGCTGCTTCTGAGAAACCCGACGCAAAACAGGTGGCTCCTCCTGCCTTTAAGCTTCGCAGCTGTGCCACCACCTCTAGGGTGGCGTGACGGTTCACGCCGATGAATGCCGCGTCAATGGGGCCGGGAAAATCGTCAAGACTGGGCAATGATTTCCGGCCTGCAATATGTTTTCCGGTGGGGTGTACCGGATGCAGCAGACCGTCAAACCCAATTTGCTCAGCAGCTGAGAGAATTGAGGCACACCAAGCGCCGCCGCCAATAACAGCGATCGATTTCGGTTTCAAAAGTCTTGTGAGGTCTCGCATGTCTCACCTATGCAATCAGCTGCTCATGGCAGGCGGCGGGGCACCTGGACATCATGCCCCCAAAGCCCGCAGCAGGTCGCGGCTGATGATATGTCGCTGGATTTCGGAGGTGCCGTCCCAAATGCGCTCGACCCGCGCGTCCCGCCAGAAGCGTTCGAGCGGGTAGTCGTTCATAAGCCCCATGCCGCCATGGATTTGAATAGCCGCATCGGTCACGCGCGCCAGCATCTCACTAGCATAGAGCTTTGCGGAGGCAATCTCGCGGTTGGCCGGAAGCCCTTTATCCAAGCGGTCTGCAGCGGCCAGCGTGAGAAGATCTGCGGCATCAATTTCAGTAATCATATCAGCCAATTGAAAACTAACACCTTGAAATTTTCCGATTTTTTGTCCAAATTGTTCGCGTTCGGCAGCATAGTTCAGAGCGTAGTCAAAGACACGTCGTGCGCGACCTACGCTCATGGTGGCCACTGTGATCCGTGTGGCGTAGAGCCAAGTATTCATGACCTCAAAACCGCCATCCACTTCTCCGAGCACTTGCGCTTGTGGCAGGCGACAGTCATCGAATTCCAAGATCATATTTTTGTATCCACGGTGGCTGACGGATTTATAGCCGTCGCGCACAGAAAATCCTGGGGTGCCTCGATCGACCAGAAAGGCTGTGATCCGTTTTTTTGGGCCCTTGTTCGTTTGGTCTTCACCCGTGGCGATGAAAACGATGAAAAAATCTGCGTGATCTGCGCCGCTGATGAAATGTTTGTTGCCGTTGACCACCCAATCGCCGCCACTGCGATGGGCACTGCATTTCATGCCGCGAATGTCAGAGCCGGCGCCGGGTTCCGTCATCGCCAAAGCATCCATGCGTTCGCCGCGCACGGCAGGCATGAGATAGCGGTCAATTTGATCGCCTTCGCAGGCCATGAGGATATTTTGTGGTCGTCCAAAGAAATGATTGAGCGCCATTGAGCCGCGCCCCAATTCACGCTCGACCAATGCAAAATCCATATGCGACAGGCCTGCGCATCCCACACTTTCGGGAAAGTTACAGGCATAAAACCCAAGCTCTAGAGTCTTTTGCTTGATCTGTTGGGCAATCTCAGCAGGCACCTCGCCGGTGCGCTCCACCAGCTCTTCATGAGGGTAAATTTCTTTTTCAACAAATGAGCGTACCGTTTGTGCGATCATGTCTTGCTCGGCAGATAATCCATAGAGCATGGGGGCCTCCTTCACGGTTGTTTGATGTGACGCTAGGGCTATTGCCGGGTCATATCATGCAGTATTAGATTAAATCATGCCATATTCGAAAAATCCTTCTCCGGCGGTCACTCAGATTTCGATCTTGCTATTTGATCGCTTCTCAAATCATTGCCTGGCCAATGTTCTTGAACCGCTGCGCGCGGCCAATGATTTGTCGGGCCAACGGGTCTTTGATTGGAAGATTACGGTCCTCGCTGGGCAGAAGGTTCGCTCCTCCTCGGGTCTGCGTTTGGAAGCGGATGCGCAGCTTGCTGATATGCGCGGTGATATTTTGATGGTCATGCCGTCATATGGGTTTTTGACCCATGCCAATGTGACGAGCCGCCGGGCGCTGCGGGCGGCGGTACGGCGGTTTGACATCCTCGCGGGGCTCGATACGGGCAGTTGGCTTTTGGCGGATGCCGGTTTGCTAGACGGGTATCGGGCGACCATTCATTGGGATGAGCTGGATCGATTTTCTGAACGGTTTTCGGAGATTGATGTACAAAAAGAGGCGGTCATCTATGATCGCAATCGGGTCACTTGCGGCGGGGCGTCCACAGCCTTTGACCTGGCGATGCAATTGATCGAAACTCAGAACGGGGCGGCACTGCGTTTGCGGGTTGAGCATCTATTTTCTGGTGCTTTTGCGCAGCGGCCGGATCGGCGCGGAGGGATTGCTGCGCGCGCGGTAGATTTGATGCGGGCCAATATTGAGGAGCCTTTGCCGATTTCCCAATTGGCACAGCAGCTGGGACGCAGTCAAAAGCATTTGGAACAGCAAACTCTTGCTCGGCTCGGTGCCGCGCCACAGGTCATTTACCGGCAGATTAGGCTGGAGCGGGCGCGGGGGCTTGCGCTGGAAACCTCCATCTCTGTGGCAGAGATTGCTCTGCGCTGCGGCTATCAAGACGCCAGTGCGATGACCCGTGCATTTCGCTCCGAATATGGCACCACACCGCAAAACTTGCGCCGGACGCTGGGCTAGGCAGCAATTGTTTTGCGCCTTGGCCGGCCTGGCCTATGCGGCGTAATTGCAGCCCTCTTCGTCTAAGATGGCCTTGAGTTCGGCCAGGTGTCGGGCGTCTTGCTCGGGATAGGTCTCCAGCTCTTGTGCAGTTTTTTCCGCTACGTCGGCATCCAGAATGCGCAGCGGCCGGCCAGTTTGCAGAGCCAGGAGATAAGTTTGACAGGCCCGCTCAAAATAGAACATGCGGTTGAATGTTTCTGCGACCGTTTCACCAATAATCAAAATGCCATGGTTGCCCATAATCATGACCTTCTTTTTCGGATCTTCAAACAGGCTGGCGCAACGCGCGCCTTCCTCTTCGAAGGCCAAGCCACCGTAATTATTGTCGATGACATAGCGGTTGTAGAACATGCAGGCATTTTGATCCACAGGTGGCAGGGAGCTGTCTGCGAGAGAGGCCAAGGCTGTGGCATAGGGAGAATGCACATGCATGGCGCAGCGTGCGTGTTTGCAGTGACGATGTAACCCACCATGCAAGCCCCAAGCGGTGGGATCTGGCGCATCAGGTCCTTCCATACTGGTCGGATCATTGGCATCTACAATGATGAGATCGGAGGCTTTGATGCGAGAGAAATGCATTTGATTGGGGTTCATCAAGAATTTGGTCCCCTCAGGATTAATGGCCAAGCTAAAGTGATTGGCCACCGCCTCATGCATGTTTAATCGTACCGTCCAGCGAAAGGCGGCGGCGAGATCGACACGTTCCTGCCAATTGTCCATATTGGGGCGCAGATTGGATGCTGACATGAGAGTGTCCTTTGTCGTTGCGGCTCGAAAACCAGCCTTTTGTTGAGATAACCCGCCTCAGTTTAGGCGCCAGGCACCACCGCGCCGTCGGCGGTGATGAGCGGGCTGCCATCTTCTTTTGCATAGGGGGCGGCGGGCCAGTGCGGCAAGATTTCGAGCACTTGCCCCGACGGGCGGCAGAGGCGCACGTGTCCTTTGCTGGCGACAAAGGGGCGATTCACCAAGATAGGATGGGCAACCATGGCGTCGAGCAATTGCTCCTCGGTGACATCACCGCCCATCAACCCTAGCTCTTCTGCTGGAGATTTTGTCGTGCGCAAGGCGTCTCGTGCGCTGAGACCTGCGGTTGCAAAGAGGGTTTGAAGCTGTGGTTTCGTCCAGCCCGTATCTAGATATTCAACCACAGTTGGGCTGAATCCAGCGTCGTTAACAATCTGCACCACATTACGAGAGGTGCCGCAATTGGGGTTGTGGAAAATAACAATCTTCATACGAAACCCTTCACCCTAAGGTACTTTACCACGAAAAAACAGTATAGGGACTTGCGCAGCCCGTCTAGATCGGAAAATCTACCGTATGGATAATGCATTAAGGGCTTGGTCTTATTGTGCTACCGATCTGGTAGCTGTGGCTGCGGGGCGCCGGCCAGCGGATCTTGTGATTTTAGGCGGCCAATTGGCCAATGTGCACACACGCGAAATTTTGCGATGGGATGTTGCCGTTGCGGCGGGACGTTTTGCCTATATTGGCCCGGATGCCAGCCATTGCATTGGGCCTGAGACAGAGGTGTTGCGCTGGAGTGGCTATCTGATCCCCGGCCTTTGTGATGGGCATATGCATGTAGAAAGTGGCATGCTGACCCCAGCGGAATTTGCCCGTGCAGTCATCCCGCATGGTACCACCACGATGTTCACCGATCCCCATGAGATTGCCAATGTCATGGGGTTGGCTGGGGTGAAGTTGATGCATGACGAGGGGTTGATGCAGCCCGTGAATATCTTCACTCAAATGCCAAGCTGCGCCCCGTCGGCGCCGGGTCTGGAGACCACAGGCTATGAGATTAGCGCTGAGGATGTTGCTGAGGCCATGCAATGGCCAGGGATCATTGGGCTCGGGGAGATGATGAATTTCCCTGGTGTTGTGAATGGTGATCCGCAGATGTTGGCCGAGATGGCCGCCACAGCCCGCGCGGGCAAGACCATTGGCGGCCATTACGCCAGCCCTGATCTGGGTCCGGCGTTTCATGCCTATGCCGCAGGTGGCCCGGCAGATGATCATGAAGGCACCTGCGAGGCCGACGCTGTCATGCGGGTGCGTCAAGGAATGCGGTCGATGATGCGCCTGGGCAGTGCGTGGTATGATGTGGAAACACAAATTACCGCGATCACTGAGAAAGGGCTGGATCCTCGCAACTTCATTTTATGCACCGATGATTGCCACTCTGGAACACTGGTGCAGGATGGCCATATGAACCGGGTGGTGCGTCATGCTATTGATTGCGGCTGTGATCCGTTGGTCGCGCTGCAAATGGCCACGATCAACACGGCAACTCATTTTGGTCTTGAGCGGGAATTGGGCAGTATCGCGCCGGGCCGTCGGGCGGATGTGATTTTCACCTCTGATTTGCGAGAACTGCCGATGGAACGGGTGATTGCGCGGGGCAAAACTGTGGCATTGGCGGGGCAAATCACGGCCGAGTGCCCGCATATCGACTGGCCGGCTGAGGCGCGCAATACGGTACATATAGGCGCAAAAAAATCTGCAGCTGAGTTCATCATTTCTGCGCCGGATGATGGCGTTGAGGCTGTGAAGGTGCGTGTGATTGGCGTGGTGGAGAATCAAGCGCCGACACAGGCGCTGGAGGCCGAGCTTCCTGTGCTCGGGGGGCGCATTTGTGGGCAGGGTGATATTTGCCAGATTGCCTTGGTTGAGCGACATCGGGCGCGGGGCAGTGTGACCAATGGCTTCGTGTCGGGTTTTGGCTATCAGGGCGAGATGGCCATCGCCTCTACCGTGGCCCATGACAGCCATCATATGATTGTGGTGGGCACTTGCGCTGAGCATATGGCTCTGGCAGCCAATCGCCTGGCGGAGGTGGGTGGCGGTGTAAGCGTTTGGAAAGACCGGCGGGAGTTGGCATTGGTTGAATTGCCCATCGCCGGCCTCATGTCCGATGCGCCGGCTGAAGAGGTTGCGGCAAAGGCCGCGGCCATGGTGCAGGCCATGGCCGATTGTGGCTGTCACTTGAACAATGCCTATATGCAGCATTCCCTTTTGGCGCTTGCGGTGATTCCAGAGCTGCGAATTTCAGATCTTGGGCTGGTCGATGTGCGCAAATTTGAGCTTGTGCCTGTGCTGCAAAAGGAGGGGCTAGATGCAAGTGCCTGATCCTGTTTTCACTCTCCCGGATGACGCTGCCCCGCAGAGTTTTGCGCAGGCGCCTGATGCCGTTACCCATTTGATCGAGCTTTACGAAAAGGCTTCTGGGTTTTTATGCGAAAAATTCATTTCGGTTTTGGAATCAGGCGACAGCAGCACCCGCTATCGGGCTTTTTACCCGGAGGTACGCATTACAACCTCGAGCTATGCCTCAGTTGATAGCCGCCTGTCCTATGGCCATGTCTATGGGCCGGGCGTCTTTTCGACCACCATCACCCAACCGAGGTTATTTCGAAACTATCTGGAGCAACAGTTGGGGCTGTTGATTGCAAATCATGGCTGCGCGGTGCAGGTCGGCTATTCGACCACACCCATCCCGGTCCATTTTGCTGTGGCGCATGATCCAAGCCTCGTGGTTCCGGCGGATGCGGCTGGTTTTGTGTTGCGTGATGTTTTTGACGTGCCTGATTTGGCCACGACCAATGATAATATCGTAAACGGAACCGATGTCGCGCAGCCCGATGGCAGTCAGCCCTTGGCCCTGTTTGATGCGCAGCGGGTGGATTATGCCTTGGCCCGTTTGCGCCATTACACTGCGACGGATCCAAAATTTTTTCAGAACCATGTTTTATTTACCAACTACCAATTCTATGTGGAAGAATTTGAAGCCTTCGCCCGCGAGCAAATGGCAGATCCAAACAGCGGTTATCTGACCTTTGTTGGTCCAGACAACCACTATATCACAGCCGCGGATGCTCCTCTTCAAGCGCCGCAAAAAATGCCGCAAATGCCGACCTATCACCTGACCCGCGCAGACGGCAGTGGTATCACATTGGTGAATATCGGCGTTGGCCCTTCGAATGCCAAAACTGCTACCGATCATATTGCTGTGTTGCGTCCGCATGCCTGGATTATGGTGGGACACTGCGCCGGTCTGCGAAACTCACAAAGCCTTGGAGATTTCGTACTGGCCCATGCGTATTTGCGGGAAGATCATGTCTTGGATGATGACTTGCCGATTTGGGTGCCGATCCCCGCTTTGGCCGAAATCCAAACCAGCCTGGAGCGGGCGGTGGCTGAGATCACAGCCCTACAAGGGTATGATTTAAAGCAGATAATGCGCACCGGAACGGTGGCGACCATCGATAATCGCAACTGGGAGCTGCGCGACCAATCAGGCCCGGTGCATCGGCTCAGTCAATCGCGCGCCATTGCGCTGGATATGGAGAGTGCGACGATTGCTGCCAATGGTTATCGCTTCCGCGTGCCCTATGGCACCTTGCTATGCGTCAGTGACAAGCCGCTGCATGGGGAGTTGAAATTGCCCGGTATGGCCACAAGCTTTTATAAGACTCAAGTTTCTCGTCACCTGCGCATAGGCATTCGCGCAATGGAGCTTTTGCGAGAAATGCCGCTCGAAAGAATACATTCGCGTAAATTAAGGAGTTTTGAAGAGACAGCATTTCTATAAATGTGAGACTTTGGGCTATTTTTTTCAATTTATATGATACAATTTGTTGTGTCTTGCTACAATATGCAGTTAACTGTTGGAAATTGGTGCCCAAGGTGTTGGGCTTGTTAGGAGAAAATAGATGTCGAAACCTATGACGAAAACACAATTGGTCGCTGCGTTGGCAGAGAAAATGGATACGGATAAAAAATCCGCTGCAGCCTCACTGGATGCGATCTGTGATTTGATTACCAGCGAGGTTTCTGGCGGCGGTGCTGTGACTTTGCCAGGCGTTGGCAAAATCTATTGCCGTGAGCGTCCAGAGCGGATGGTGCGCAACCCCGCCACTGGTGAAAGCTTCAAGAAAGATGCGGATAAAGTGGTAAAAATGACCATCGCAAAAGCGCTTAAAGACAGCGTAAACGGTTAAACAAACCGACGTGTTTGATGAAAGCCCGCGCTAGATCTTCGGCGCGGGCTTTTGCATGTGCATCTGATCTGGTTGGCGCAGAATGGTCTTGCTCAGGGTGCAATACTCCGCGAAGCTCCTTGCGGTTAGTTAAGGAAAAATAACCCATGGACATACGCGCTATTTTGGCTGGCTTGGCATTCGCGTTGATCTGGTCCTCTGCATTCACCTCAGCGCGGATAATTGTGGCAGACGCGCCGCCGATGCTGTCTCTTTCCCTTAGATTTTTGATTTCAGGATTGATTGGCATCGCCCTTGCTCGGTTTTTGGGGCAAACATGGCGCCTTACACCTGGGCAATGGCGCGCCACCATTGTTTTTGGGCTTTGCCAAAACGCTTTGTATTTGGGATTGAATTTCGTAGCCATGCAGACGGTTGAAGCCTCTTTGGCCTCGATTATCGCGTCTACGATGCCTTTGGCGGTGGGCTTTGCCGGCTGGGTGATCTTTCGCGAGCGCCTCTCTGCGCTGGGCGTCTTGGGACTTTGCGCTGGCGCGGGCGGGGTTGCCCTCATCATGGGAACGCGGATGCAGGCGGGGGCTGATTTTTATGGCATTGCCCTGTGTTTCATCGCGGTGGCTTCGCTGACCGTAGCGACTTTGATGGTGCGCGGCGCATCATCGGGGGGCAACCTTTTGATGATCGTCGGTTTGCAGATGCTGGTGGGTGCAGGCTTTCTGGTCATCCCGGGCCTTATGTTCGACCAACCTGTGGTGACTTGGTCCGTGAAACTTGTGCTTGCCTTTTCCTACACGGTCTTGATGCCCGGTCTTGTCGCCACCTTTATTTGGTTTTGGCTGGTTCAGCGTATTGGAGCGGTCAAGGCGGCAACCTTTCACTTTTTAAATCCATTTTTTGGGGTGATGATTGCAGCGGTGTTGTTGGGCGAGACCCTGCGCGTTTGGGATATTGTTGGGGTGGTTGTCATCATGTTTGGCATTTTGGCTGTGCAAATGGCCCGGCAAACATCGCAATAACAGTACGATAATATGATCGTACCGGACTGCGTATATTCGTGACACAGGCGGAGCGGTGACGCATAAAGAGCCTATGGAGATCGTTTTTGCATATCTTGCGGGCTTGCTGACCTTGATCAACCCCTGCGTATTGCCGGTTCTGCCGATCGTTCTGGCCACGGCTTTGCAGGCCAGCAAGTGGGGCCCTTTGGCCTTAGCGGCGGGGATGAGCGTAATGTTTATCGCGCTGGGCATCGGCATCTCCGCCTTTGGTCCAGCCTTGGGGATCAACGATCAGGTAGTGGCGCAGGTCGCGGCCGGCGTCATGGTGCTTTTTGGCTTGGCATTGATGTCGCCTGGCTTGGGCACGGTCTTCACCCGGCTGACCACTGGATTTGCGGCCCAAGCGGACGCGCAGCTGGATGAAATTGACCGTGGTAGGCTTTCTGGGCAATTTATCGGTGGACTGTTGTTGGGTATGGTGTGGTCACCGTGTATTGGCCCAACTTTAGGCGGGGCGATTGCGCTGGCCAGCGGTGGTGGCTCACTTCATTGGGCTGGGGCAATTATGATAGGATTTGCTCTGGGCGTTTCCACAATCATCTGTGTTTTGGCTTATGGTGCGCGCAACCTGTTGCAACGTCGTGTGGAGTGGATGCGGGCTTTGTCCCATCGTGCGCGACTGATTTTGGGGATGGTCTTCGTTCTAGTCGGGGCTATGATTTTATTTGGTGTGCACCACGAGATTGAGGTTTGGGCCCTACAAAACCTGCCCTATTGGCTGCAAGATTTATCTGTTCGATTTTAAAACCCTTTTGAGGAGATCGTTTCATGAACCGACGTGACTTTTTTATGGCGTCCAGCTGTTTTCTGGCAACCCCGGCTTTCGCGCTGGCCGCCCAAGCCTATGAGCCCGGGTTGGTGAAGCAATTGCTATCGGAAGGTAAGACCGTGTTCGTTGATTACACCACCGAATGGTGCACCACCTGCGCCGCCCAAAAACGAACGCTGGCCCGGCTTTTGAAGCAAAACCCGGCTTATGGTCAGGAGATCGAATTTGTCACCATCGACTATGATCAATTTGGCCGTGGGGAACTGGCCAAAGAGCTTGGTATTCCACGCCGCTCGACTTTGGTGGTGCTGCATGGGGATCAAGAGCTTGGTCGGATTGTGGCCGGAACTTCCAGCAAACAAATCAAGGCGCTTTTGGACATAGCCTTAACCGCAGCGATGGCCGCTTAGGGTGCTGAGCCTATCTCTTTGAGGTCGTTTGCACGATCAATATCGCGCAGCATATCGACACGCGCGACTCTGAAATCCAATAGGCTGATCAGGGTGTCTTGCAAAGCATGGGGCGTTGACCAGCGCACCTGCTCAAACAATCCTTTGGGGTTGGGGCGGCTGCGTTTGAGACCTATCAGCCAATAACCACCGTCTGGTGCTGGGCCGAACGTCGCCTCATGCGGGCCGAGGCTGGCGAAGGCCTTCCAGACATGGTGGCGAGAAATGTCGGGGATGTCGGCGCCAATGATGCAAACCGGCCCTGGTGGCAGACTGTCAAATACCCGTTGCATCCGCTTACCGAGATCGCCTGAGCCTTGCGGAATGCGTGGCCAATTCGCGGGCCAAACGCGGCTTTTCAGACCTTCATGGTCGGGCGCGACGCTTAAAATTAACTCCCAGCGCGGATCTTGCAAGCGGCGCAGCAGACGGTGGGTTTGGTGACGAAACCACCATGCGGCTGCGGTCATCCCAATTTCACGCCCAAGCCGGGTTTTCACTCGCCCTGGCCGTGGTTCTTTGACCATGACCACCAAACGCCGTCGGTATTTAGGCGAAATAGTCACGCAAGATCCGCGTATAGATCGCTTTGAGTTGATGGATTTGCACGATTTCCACCCGCTCATCGACTTGATGCATGGTCTTACCGACTAAGCCAAACTCCACCACGGGGCAATGATGCTGCACAAAACGGGCATCAGATGTGCCGCCGCTGGTTGAGAGCACCGGGGTCCGTTTCGTTTCCACCTGTACCGCACGCGCGACAAGGTCGGACAATTCCCCTGGCGGTGTCATGAAACTTTCGCCTGAGATGCTGACGTCGAGGTCAATACGCACATCAAAAATCTTTGCCACTTTGGCGGCATGCTCTTGTAGCCATTCGGTCAGGCTGGCGCCGGAATGGGCGTCATTGAACCGAATGTTGACCGTGGCGTGGCATTGCGCGGGAATGACATTTGTGGCCGGATTGCCGGTGTCAATGGTGACGACTGCAAGGGTTGACGCGTTAAAATGCTCTGTGCCCACGTCCAAACTGGCCGTACTGAGTTGATCCATCAACCTCGCCATAGCCGGCAGCGGGTTATTGGCCCGATGTGGATAGGCGGCGTGCCCCTGAATACCTGTCACGGTAAAATAGCCGTTCATCGAACCGCGACGACCGATTTTCATCATATCTCCCATGACGTCAGGGCAGGTTGGCTCGCCGACCAAACAATGATCCATCCGTTCGCCCTGCGCCTGCATCCAGTCAAGAAGAGCAACGGTTCCATCCTTGGCCGGGCCTTCTTCATCGCCGGTAATGGCCAGAACAACCGAGCCATCCGGTGGAGTTTCTTCGACGAAATCTATTGCAGCGGCGGCAAAAGCTGCAACGCCAGATTTCATATCAGTGGCCCCCCTGCCATAGAGAAACCCATCACGAATCTCTGCGCCAAAGGGATCGACGCTCCAAGCCTCGAGGTTTCCGACGGGTACAACATCAGTGTGGCCATTGAAGCCGAAGGTTTTGCCTTGTCCCCAGCGGGCAAAGAGATTGGATACATCGCCGCGATCCACCCGTGTGCAACGAAACCCATGAGCGGTCAAAAGTCGGTTCAAAAGTTGCAGAGCGCCGCCCTCTTGTGGGGTGACGCTGGCACAGCGAATGAGGTCTGCGGTCAGGGCGGCCGGATCAATCATCAATGCGCTCCTTTTGGTGCATTTTCGAAAAAGGGTGTCACCCGTGCCACAACAACGCTGTTTTCATCCAAAGCCCGTTGCATCAAAGCGCGCTCATCTTCTGTGATATCATGACCCTCTTCGAGCCGTTCTTCTAAACTGCCGTAGCCCGTCACATCCAAGGGTGCCAGATCGGCTTGTTTAAGAATGGCGACCGTTTCGCGCACGGCTTCAGGTTCATCCACGCCGCTGGCGTAGATCATCAATGCGCCGCCTGTGGCTGCATCCGGCAGGCCATCGCCTTCTTTGCGTCCCACTTCGACAAGCAAAGTATAGACATGGTGGGTGCGCTTCATTTTTTCAGTCATGACCCTGCCGCCTTATGGGTTGCCGTGATCCTCACCGCAAATGGCAGCACGCTTGATACGGCCATTTTGTTGAAAGGTTTAATCGCGCAAGAGCTCATTGATGGCGGTCTTGGAACGCGTTTGGGCGTCCACCCGTTTCACGATCACCGCACAATAAAGATTGACGTTGTTTTTGGACGGCATAGAGCCTGCCACCACAACCGAGTAAGGCGGTACTTCGCCATACATCACTTCGCCGGTGTCTCGGTCGACGATCTTGGTAGATTTGCCGATAAAGACCCCCATGCCCAAGACTGCACCTTCACGCACGATGCAGCCTTCGACGACTTCCGAGCGCGCGCCGATGAAGCAATTGTCTTCAATAATTGTTGGCCCCGCTTGCATGGGCTCCAAAACCCCGCCGATGCCAACGCCGCCGGACAGATGCACATTCTTGCCAATCTGTGCGCAGCTGCCGACTGTGGCCCAAGTGTCGACCATAGTGCCGCTGTCCACATAAGCGCCCAGGTTTACAAAAGAGGGCATCAAAACAACGCCGGGGGCGATATAGGCCGATTTACGCACAACGCAGTTGGGTACAGCGCGGAAGCCTGCGGCGGTCCAATCATCGGTGCCCCAACAGGCCCACTTGCTGTCGACTTTATCCCACCAGCTGCCACCTTGGGTGCTGCCGGCTTGTAATTCCATATCTTTCAGACGAAAGCCCAAGAGAACCGCTTTCTTGGCCCATTGATTGACATGCCAATCGCCCGTCTCTTGCTTTTCAGCAACCCTGAGTGTGCCGCTGTCGAGCGCATTTAGCGTTGTTTCAATCGCTTCGCGGGTTTCGCCAGTGGCGGCGGGGGTGATGGTGTCGCGTGCATCCCACGCGGCCTCGATGGCAATTTCTAGCTGTGCGTTGGACATAAAGGCCTCCAGTTGATGTGATTTTAGTGCCTCATACTGAAACTTACTGCGCAGGTCCACGGCCTATTGCAGTTTTGCAGGTTCAAAGGGCGAGACGGCCGGGTTGGCGCCGCAGAGCATCACAGCCAGGCGCTCGTCCTTTTGTGGCCGATAGGCGCCGCTGAGTAGCGCGGCGAGGGCCGCGGCTCCAGCGGGTTCAACCACAAGCCGCAGCTCGCTCCAGAGCCGATGTTGCGCCTCTGCGATGGCTTCATCTTTTACATTCACACAACCCGTGTTGGTTATGCGTGCCAAATCATAGCAGATGCGGCCGGCCTGTTTCGCGCCTAAAGCATTCGCGGCCAATCCAGAGACTTCAACCGTCGTTTGCGGCCCGTGTTTTAATGCCTGGGTGAGTGTGGGCGCGTTAAATGGTTCAACCCCAATCAGTTTGCGGCGTCCCTCAAGCCAAGCCATGGCACCGCCGATCAAACCCCCACCGCCCACGGCGATCAAAACGGTATCGGCTGCGAGGCCTTGCTCTTCCCATTCCGCCATAACCGTGCCTTGACCGGCCACCGTTCCAGGGGCATCGAACGCATGGATCTGTGCTGCCCCGCTGTCTTTCTCATAGCTCAAGGCCTGCTCCAATGCATTGGCATAGGCACCGGGCACCACGATCAAATCAGCGCCCAGACTTTGAATCAGATTGATTTTTGCCTCACCTGCCAGTTCGGGCACATAAATGCGGGCTCGGTGGCCCAGGCGTGCTGCGGCCCAAGCGACGGCAGCGCCGTGATTACCGCCGCTGGCGGCGACAAGGCCGGCTTTGGGCACGTCCATAGAGAGCAATGAATTCATTGCGCCGCGGGCTTTGAAGCTGCCCGTATGTTGCATCTGTTCGAGTTTGAGGGTGAGGGGCATACCAAAGACATCGGTTTCGAGAACCGGGGTGCGCAGCACATGGGGTTTAATTCGCGTCCAAGCCTGGGACACATCCTTTGTTGTCACCATGGTTTGTCTCCCGTGCTAGATGGAATGAATGCCGGTCTCTGCGGCAATGTCCTTACGGCTCTTGCGGGCCCGTTCGGTGGCCGACTTTAGCTGTCCGCATGCCGCAAAAATATCTTCGCCCCGCGGCTTGCGCACGGGGCTGGCATAGCCGGCTTGGTAGACGATTTCCGAGAAAGCATTGATACGATTGTTCGAAGAGCGCTCATAAGGCGCGCCGGGCCAAGGGTTAAAGGGGATGAGATTAACTTTGGCAGGTATTCCCTTGATCAGCTCAACCAAGCGATGCGCGTCAGCGTCGCTATCATTGATGCCCTTGAGCATGACGTATTCAAAGGTGATCCGCTCTGAATTGCTCGCCTTTGGATAGTCGCGCAGGGCGTCCAGCAGCGCCTCAATGTTCCAGCGTTTGTTGATGGGAACCAGCTTGTCGCGGATCGCGTCTATCGTGGCGTGAAAGGAGACAGCCAAAAGGCATCCAATTTCTGTTGCTGTCCGGGCGATCTCTGGCACGATGCCGGATGTCGACAGGGTGATGCGCCGCCGTGACAGTTGAATGCCCTCCGGGTCCATGGCGATTTTCATCGCGTCTCGGACATTTTCAAAATTATACAGTGGCTCGCCCATGCCCATCAGTACGATATTCGACAGAAGCCTTGCGGAAGTGGCTGGATTACGCCCCGGCGCGGGCCATTCGCCCAGATCATCTCGAGCCAGCATCACCTGGCCGATAATCTCCCCTGCGGTGAGGTTGCGCACCAATTTTTGCGTACCCGTGTGGCAAAAGGAGCAGGTGAGGGTACAGCCGACTTGACTGCTGATGCACAGCGTGCCGCGGTCAGATTCAGGAATATAGACTGTTTCCACCTCATGCCCGCCAGCAATGCGCACCAGATATTTGCGTGTGCCATCTGTGGAGACTTGCTTGGAGACCACTTCGGGGATGGCGATCACAAAATGCTTCGCCAAAAACGCGCGATAGTCTTTGGACAGATTTGTCATTTGCTCAAAATCGCGCACGCCCTTTTCATAGATCCATTGCCAGAGCTGCCCGAGCCGCATTTTGACCTGCTTCTCTGGGGTGCCAGCTTTAATCAAGGCCTCGCGTAGCGCATCTCGCGTCAGGCCAACCAGATTGATGGGCCCTTCTGGCAGCTTGCGTGGAAGGGTCACGAGATCTTGTGTGATGGGAGTGGTGGCAGAGGTCATGGCTATTATCCATATTAAGATGGACCTGCTTTAGCAGGGCCCAGGGTGTTTACCAATCGTACTAACTATTTTAGCCGGCGCAGCGTTTTTCGGACTTGGTGTACATGGCGGTAAAGCCCTTTAGGCTAAATGTATCTTTAGTGGCCGTACCGCGCTTTGACTGCGCAGTAATCACAGCATTTGCGCCACGTTTCATGGCTGCGACAATTTTTGCGTCATCGCTTGGGCTGGGTGGCCAAGCCCATTCACCATCAGCCGAAAGCTCAAAATCGGCGCCGTCGATGTTTAGAGTGATCGGGCGGTCCTTGGCGAAAGGATAGCCACCGGTGAAGGCCACTTGACCTTTAACGTCACTTTCGGGCCTGTGAAATACAAACAACAGTATTTTGCCGCGTCTCACTTCGACCAATTTTCCGCCTCTCTTAGCTTCTGTTTGTTTGGGCGCAGTGACGGCCCAACACTCTTTCGGGCTGCTTTCTTCGAACATTGACCAATCTGTTTTTGCCGCCACCCGGTTTGATGTTTCTTGCGCGGAAGCGGCCGAACAAAGAAGTGCCAAAACGCATGCCACAGAAGAAATCACAGTCTTTAACATCAGATACGCCCCTATTAAGTTCTCCGGTCGCCCCATGGGCGCAGAGGTTTCGTCTGGCCGTAGAGGTCGTCCTTTGGTATGGGGAACCTAACGCACCAGAGACCCATGGGGGAAGCCCTCAAAGGAGGCTATGGGCAAAAAAATGCTTGTTTGGAGACTGAAATGTTAATCACAACTCCCTTGATTGAAGTCTGGCGGGGCGAATTTTTAGAAAGTCAGCACCGCGGTCATGCGGTCATTTGCAATTTCGAAGGCGAAATTTTGGAGGCTTGGGGTGATCCTGAGCATGTGATCCTGCCCCGTTCGTCGTGCAAAATATTGCAGGCTCTGCCATTCGTGACCTCAGGCGCGGCGGCGGCCCAAGGGTTGACCACACGGCATTTGGCATTGGCCTGCGCCTCGCATCAGGGGGCGGAAATCCATTCGCAGCTTGTGCTCGAATGGCTGAGGCAGCTGGGCAAGACGGATGCAGATTTTCGCTGTGGGAGCCAATGGCCCAGGGATCGACTGGCCAGTAATGATTTGGTGAAAACCGATCAATCCGCTTGTCGTTACCACAACAATTGCTCCGGAAAGCACTGTGGATTTTTGACACTGGCGCAACATTTAAAGGCTGGGCCTGATTATCATGAGGTGGATCACCCGGTTCAAATCGCTGTGCGGGCTGCGTTTGAGGAGATGACCGGCGAGATGAGCCCGGGCTATGGCATTGACGGCTGCTCTGCGCCCAATTGGGCGTGCAGCATAGCGGGTTTGGCCCGGGCTATGGCGCGCTGTGCTGCCGACGGCAGTGATAAGATTGGAAAGGCCGCCTCGCAGCTGCGTGATGCGATGATGGCGCATCCGGAATTGGTGGCGGGCGAGACCCGTGCCTGCACGGAATTGATGCGCGCGGCGCCTGGCGTGGCGCTGAAGACGGGGGCTGAGGCTGTGTTTGTCGCGATCATTCCACGTCTGCGTGCCGGGATTGCGGTGAAGATCGAGGATGGGGCGACCCGCGCCAGTGAGGCGCTGATCGCAGCTTTGCTGATCCGGCTTGGGGTGCTGCAGGCAGCTCATCCCGCGGCTCTCAAGCGTTTGGGTCCAATCCACAATTGGGATGGGCTACAGATTGGGAAAATTTCTGCCGCGCTTTAAGTCATTTGATTATTAAGACCTTTGCAAAAAGCCCATTTGGCTAAGCATTCTTCGCCGGGTGGCAACCCTAGGTTGCGAGACATCTTTAAATTATGCAGGGGTCTTTCATTGCATGTTTAACCCGCCACTCTGGCCTCCACTTTGGCGCAGCACGTGTTAGGTCATGACAAATTGCGAAGATGAATAACCCTGCAGGTAGAGCAGCGCGGTCAAATCACCATGATTGATGCGCACCGACACCTGCTCTTGAACGATGGGTTTGGCATGAAGCGCTACGCCGGTCCCGGCCAGTTGCAACATGCCCAAATCATTGGCGCCATCTCCAACGGCCAGTACATCTTTAGCCGAGAGGCCACGCGCGGCGGTGAGCTCGTTCAGCGCTGTCACCTTGGCTTCCCGGCCTAAAATGGGATGAGCCACCTCACCCGTCAAATGGTGATCCGCTTGGAGCAACCGGTTGGCCCGGTGGCTATCAAACCCCAGCTTGCTGGCGACCTTTGTTGTGAAGTCTGTAAAGCCGCCGCTAACAAGATCGGCATAGGCGCCATGCGCTTTCATCGTTGCCAAAAGCTGCGCGCCTCCGGGCACATAGGTGATGCGCGTTTGATAGACCTTGTCGATAATCTCAACCGCCAGCCCCTTGAGCAGCCCGGTGCGCTGTTGCAAGGCTTGTTCGAAATCCAATTCGCCATTCATCGCTCTTGCGGTGATCTGTGAGACCTCTGCACCAACGCCAACTTCTACGGCCAGCTCATCGATGCATTCTTGTTCAATCATGGTGCTGTCCATATCGGCCAGCAACATTTTCTTGCGCCGCCCGGCGCTGGGCTGCACGATCAGATCAATGTGCTGCGCCTGCATGTCTTGCCACACCTGCCAGAGGGTGTCGGGGCTTTGCAGGCATTCAAATTCCACTGCCTCGCGCGGTGCCAACCAAGTCAGGTCCCGTCCACCCCAGGCGTTGCAGAGCGATTGTGCCAATGCAGGGGTGATGGCTGCTTGGCCCGGCTGGCACAATAAAGTGGTTACTAACATCTGCGAAATTCCTTCTTTGAGGTCATGTGCCAAGAAGTTTGCTGACTTGCAAGTGATCCAAAGACAGCTGCCCGGCGAAAGAAGTTTGAAAAAGATTCGGGGTAAGAATACGTCAATGCGAATTTTTGTGGCGCTGATAGTGGTGTTTTTTGCCAATGCGGCGATGGCGGAGCGACAGTTTCCTCTGCTTGATGCCGATGATTTGAACAGGCGGGCCGTAAGCTTGCCTGAAGATCTTCCGGGAGACCCCACGATTGTTTTTATTGCCTATAAACGTAACCATCAGCCGAGTATCAATGCTTGGGTGGTAGGTTTAGGGTTGCAGGAACGCGGGGGAGCGGCTTGGGTTGAACTGCCCGTGGTGGGGCGCGGTGCGGCTCTGTTCCGCAGTTTCGTCGATAATGGCATGCGCTCGGGCATCACCTCAACTGCGATGCGCGGTCGGACAATTACGATTTATTCGAGTCAGCGCGCTTTCAACACGGCGCTGGGCATCGATGGGCGAGACGAGATTTATACCGCTCTGGTGGGCCGTGATGGCCAAGTCTATGTGCTTATCGAGGGGAATGTGACCGAGGCAAAAATAGCCCAACTGCGGGCGGCCTATCCTTGATAGCCTTTCGAGGACTGGATTTCTAGCCTGAGCGACGAAGTTTCCGATAGGCTCAAATTGTGGCCCGGCTACCATGCAATTTGTGTGAAATCCGATATTTCTGCTCTTGTGACCTGGTGAGCAAAACAATAGCCCAGTCCGTGGGACACCCTTCCCCAACGAAGGGCGCATATCTGAGAGGATAGCATTGATGGCTATTGAATACCCGGCATCGCGGCCGGTAAACCCGCGTTTTTCTTCTGGCCCCTGCGCCAAACCCCCTACATGGACCCAGACTGCTTTGAACGACGCGTGGCTCGGCCGTTCGCATCGTGCAGCAGGCGGCAAAGCAAAATTGGCTGAGGCCATTGAGCAAACCCGCTGCGTTCTCAATATTCCAGCAGACTACAAAATTGGCATCGTGCCGGCCTCCGATACCGGCGCTTTTGAGATGGCCATGTGGTCTTTGCTAGGCACACGCCCGGCGCAAATGGTTGCATGGGAAAGTTTTGGCGCCGGCTGGGTCAGTGATGTGGTTAAACAGCTCAAGATCGACGCCTCTGAACATATCGCGCCCTATGGTGAGATTTTCGACATGGCGACGCTGAATTATGACCATGATGTTTGTTTCACTTGGAACGGTACGACCTCCGGCGTGTGCATGCGTGATGGGTCTGCTATTCCATCAGATCGCGCGGGTTTGACACTTTGCGACGCGACTTCTGCGGCCTTTGCCGTGGACCTGCCTTGGGACAAGCTCGATGTGACGACTTTCAGCTGGCAAAAAGTGCTTGGCTGTGAAGCGGCGCATGGGGTGCTTATTCTGTCACCGCGTGCGGTGGAGCGGCTGGAAAGTTACACGCCGCCTTGGCCCATGCCGAAGATTTTTCGACTGACCAAGGGCGGCAAATTGATTGAGGGCATTTTTCGAGGTGAAACGATCAACACGCCCTCGATGCTCTGCGTTGAGGATTATTTGTTTGCACTGGACTGGGCTGAAAGCCTTGGTGGCCTTGCAGGGTTGATGGCCCGTGCACAGGCCAATGCTGAAGCGGTTTGGGATTTTTGCGACACCCGTGATTGGATTGACAATCTGGCTGTGGATCCGGCGACGCGCTCGGTCACCTCGGTTTGTTTGAAATTCACCGATCCGCGCATTCAAGATCCTGCCGGCTTTGCCAAAGTAGTCGCTAAACGTCTGGAGGCGGAGGGTGCTGCCCTTGACATTGGCGCCTATCGCGACGCGCCAGCAGGCCTGCGTGTGTGGTGCGGTGCCACGGTTGAAACCGTGGACATCTTGGCGATGTTGCCCTGGCTGGAATGGGCCTACCGCTGCGAGCTTGACGCACAATAATTTCGAGCTGGGGCCGGGTGTCCCGCTTGCTTCCCTCATAAAACAAGGAGTGCCGACATGGCCCCGAAAGTACTCGTATCTGACAAACTCTCTGAAACCGCAGTTCAAATCTTCCGTGATCGTGGCATCGACGTGGATTTTGATCCAAGTATTGGTAAAGATAAAGACAAATTGCTCGCTGTCATTGATCAGTATGATGGCTTGGCTATTCGCTCTGCGACCAAAGCCACAGAAAAAATCATCAATGTCGCAACCAATCTAAAGGTGATTGGCCGGGCCGGCATTGGGGTGGATAATATCGACCGTGCCGCAGCCTCGAAAAAAGGCGTGATCGTGATGAACACGCCCTTCGGCAACATGATCACCACCGCAGAACACGCCATCGCGATGATGTTCGCTGTGGCGCGGCAAATTCCTGAGGCCAGCGCCTCGACCCATGCGGGGAAATGGGAAAAGTCCAATTTCATGGGTGTTGAACTTACGGGCAAGACACTTGGCGTCATAGGGGCTGGGAATATCGGCGGCATCGTCTGTGAGCGCGCCCTTGGCCTTAAGATGAAAGTTGTTGCCTATGATCCCTTCCTCTCAGAAGAGCGGGCCGAAAAATTGGGCGTGCAAAAAGTGGACCTAGACGGTCTTTTGACGCGGGCCGATTTCATCACGCTGCATGTACCGAAAACCGAGCAGACCAACAATATTTTGAACGCAGAAGCGATTGCCAAAATGAAGCCCGGTGTGCGTGTCATCAACTGTGCCCGCGGTGGTTTGGTCGATGAGGCAGCTTTGGCCGAGGCGCTGAAATCGGGCCATGTAGCCGGGGCAGCCTTCGATGTGTTCGAAGTGGAGCCGGCAACGGACAGCCCATTGTTTAACCTGCCCAACGTGGTTTGCACCCCGCACTTGGGCGCAGCGACAACGGAAGCGCAGGAGAACGTTGCTGTGCAAGTGGCTGAACAAATGTCAGACTATCTGCTGACGGGCGCAGTGACCAATGCGTTGAATATGCCATCGGTGACAGCAGAAGAAGCCAAGACCATGGGGCCATGGTTGGCATTGGCTGGGCATTTGGGCGCCTTCATCGGGCAAATGACCTCTGAGCCAATCAAGGCGATTAATATTTTATATGATGGTACAGTCGCGTCGATGAATCTTGCTGCGCTCAACTGCGGCGTTGTGGCAGGGATCATGAAAGCGGGTAATCCTGACGTGAATATGGTCAGCGCTCCGGTGATTGCCGAAGAGCGTGGTATTAAGATTAGCACCACCAATCAAAATAAATCTGGTGTATTTGACGCTTACATCAAAGTTACAGTGGTCACGGAAACGCGGGAACGCTCTGTCGCCGGAACAGTGTTCAGTGATGGTAAGCCGCGCTTTATCCAGATCAAAGGCATCAATGTGGATGCTGAAATTGGGCGCCACATGCTGTATACGACCAATGATGACGTGCCGGGCATTATCGGTGTATTGGGCTCTATCATGGGGAAAAATAACGTGAATATCGCGAATTTTACATTGGGTCGTGCTTCAGAGGGTGGGCAGGCGATTGCTTTGCTTTATGTGGATGCGCCGGTCTCCAATGTGGTTTTGGCTGAGTTGCAGGCGACTGGAAAATTTAACCAAGTTAGTCACTTGGAGTTTGATGTCTCATGACTGCGCTCTACGCGATTGGTGACATTCATGGCCAATTGGCCGGTTTGATCCAAGCCGTTGAATGGATTGAAAAGGATGGTGGGCCTGAGGCCCCCATCGTATTTCTTGGTGACTATATTGATCGAGGGCCGGACAGCCGCGGAGTTTTGGATTTTTTGATCCAAGGCCACGATGCTGGGCGACATTGGACATTTTTAAAAGGCAATCATGACCGGATGTTTGAGTGGTTCTTGCAGATCCCAAGCCGGGCGGATCCGCATCTCTTCACAGATTTGAGCTGGCTGCACGAGCGGTTGGGCGGGCAAGACACGCTGCGCTCTTATGGGCTGGATTTCAGCACGCGTCGTCGGCTCTCTGCGGTGCATGAAGAGGCGTTGCGTATGGTATCAAAAGCGCACCGTGACTTTTTAGAAGGCTGCCCTTTGGTCTATGAGACAGAGGATTTGTTCTTTTGCCATGCAGGTATCCGCCCCGGTATTACCCTATGCGATCAGTCTGAAGAAGATCTTTTGTGGATACGCGAAGAGTTTTTGGATTTTACTGGCACGCATCCAAAGCTCATTGTGCATGGCCATTCCCCGGTCGAGCAGGCCTGCCATTATGGCAACAGAATTAACTTGGACAGCGGTGCTGGCTATGGCCATCCGCTTACGGCTGCGGTGTTTGAAGGGCGGAATTGCAGCATTTTGACCGCGCAGGGCCGGAGCAAAATATCCAAGCCTGCATAGGTCTGCGGCTACTATTACAGACCTCTTCATTAAACTTGTTTCGGTACTAAAACGAGGGCGGCGCCTGCGCGTGATGGTGATGTCCTTACGATAGATGCTCTTTAAATGCGGTGAGCACAGAGCGGTAAACATCGCGCTTGAAAGGCACAATCGCTTCGGGCAGCTTGGCCGGGGCAATCCATTTCCAGGCAGAAAATTCAGGCTCATCTGTGTCAATATTGACGTCCGAGTCTTCACCTAGAAAACGCATCAAAAACCATTTTTGTTGCTGACCACGGTATTTGCCTCCCCAGAGCTGTGGGATCAAATCCGCAGGCAATTCATAGGGAATCCAGCCGGGGGTTTCGGCAAGGATCTGCACTTTTTGCGCTGGAACCCCGGTTTCTTCCTCCAGTTCACGCAGCGCAGCCACGCGGGCGTCCTCGCCGGGATCAATGCCCCCTTGGGGCATTTGCCAAGCTTCTGAATAATGTTCGAGCCTTTGGGCCACGAAGACCAAGCCCGCACGATTGATGAGCATGACGCCAACATTGGGTCTATAGGGCAGCCGGTCAATATCAGGCAGTTGCATTTGCTATTGTGCCGGTTGGATGGCCGACAGGCCCTTGAGCAGATCAATCGCATAGGACAGTTGGAAATCTTCATCGCGTAGCTTCGCAGCTTCCTCAGCGCGGGCACGCTCTTGCTCAATTTGATCCCGGTCCGCCTCCGACAGGCTGTCGTTGTTGAGGGATCCGCGCAAATCAGCCTCGCTGCGCATGGCGCCCGCCTCTTCAGCTGCTTCATCCTCAAGGCTACTGGGGTCTTTTCGAGGTTGCTCGACTATGATGTTGGGCGAGACCCCAAGTGCTTGGATGGACCGGCCTGATGGTGTGTAGTAGCGTGCTGTGGTCAAGCGCATCGCCCCATCGCCCGCCAGTGGCATGATGGTTTGAACAGAGCCCTTTCCAAAGCTTTTGGTGCCCACAACAATCGCGCGGCGGTGATCTTGGAGTGCGCCAGCGACAATTTCAGAAGCGGAGGCTGAGCCGCCATTGATCAAAACTACAATCGGTTTGCCTTGGGCCAAATCGCCGGTCCGAGCGTTCCAACGGTCTCCATCTTCGGGCGCGCGTCCTCGGGTTGAAACGATCTCACCCTTTTCTAGAAATGCGTCCGAAACTTTGATCGCTTGGCTGAGCAATCCTCCGGGATTGTTGCGCAGATCAATAACAAAGCCGTTGATATTTTCAATGCCGCCTGCCGCCTCAATTTGCTTTGTGATGCCTTCTTCAAGGTTTGGGTAGGTTTGATCATTAAATGTGCTGACCCGCATTACGATGGTCTCGCCAACTGTCTTGTCACGCACAGCGGTTAATTTGATGGTGTCGCGGATGATTTTTATGTCAAATGGCTCAGGTTCACTTTCGCGCACAACTGTGATCACGATTTCCGACCCGACCGGACCGCGCATCAATTGCACCGCCTCATCCAGTGTCAGGCCCAAAAGACCTTCACCGTCCACATGGGTGATGAAATCGCCGGGTTCGACCCCAGCCTCGGCCGCGGGGGTGTCATCAATTGGAGTTATGACTTTTACAAAGCCATCCTCTTGCGTCACCTCAATCCCCAGGCCGCCAAAGGCGCCACGGGTTTGAATGCGCATATCATCGGCATCATCGGGGGACAGGTAGCTGGAATGCGGGTCCAAAGAGGTCAGCATGCCATTGATTGCAGCTTCAATCAGCTTTTTGTCATCCACTTCCTCTACATATTGCGCACGGATGCGATCAAAAATATCACCAAAAAGTTCGAGCTGTTTATAGGTCTCTGCTTGGTCGGTTTCCTCGGCTAAAAGAGGTCCAGCCAATTGTGGGGCAGCCACCACCCCCAGAAGCCCGCCTAGCATCGCTGCAATCAAAAATTTTTTCATTTCACAATCCTTTTTGCATCAGGTGCTGTATCTTGCGCTACCCGACTTACGTCTTTGCTTATATAAAGCCTGTCTCGCTCCGGCTTTCCAGCCCCTACTGTGCTGAGTGTGCGCTAAAACCCGTTATTCTCGGCCTAAGACGGTGGCCCGGCTCATCTATTGGCAGATATCGGTGAGAATGGGCGGGATTTTGCCGTCATGGGCGCGTGATTAAGGAGTGACCGGTCATTTCGTCAGGTTTTGGCAGATCCATCAGCTCAAGAACCGTGGGCGCGAGATCGGCCAATCGGCCGGCACGCAATCCGCATTCCTGTTGCAAGCCCAACCCAATGACTGGCACCAGATTTGTCGTATGGGCTGTGTGTGGCCCGCCGGTGATGGGATCAATCATCATTTCGCAATTGCCATGATCTGCGGTGACAATCATCTTGCCGCCGCAGACCTCCAGTGCTTCAATCACCTGGCCAAGTCCGTGATCCACCGCTTCGCAAGCGGCGATTGCCGCCTGCACATCACCGGTATGCCCAACCATATCCGGATTTGCATAATTGGTGATGATCAGATCATAACCTTGCTCAATGGCGGCAACAAAGCGCTCTGTGACTTCTGCGGCTGACATTTCAGGTTGCATGTCATAGGTGGCCACCTTGGGGGAGCTGGGCATTAAGCGATCCTCGCCGGCCGCGGGCACTTCCAAGCCGCCATTCATGAAAAATGTTACATGGGGATATTTTTCCGTTTCTGCGAGCCGAAATTGGCGCTTGCCATGTTGCGCCACCCATGCGCCCAGCGTGTTGGGGATATCGCGCTTTGGGAAGGCGGCTGTGAGATAGGTATCATGGTCATCGGAATAAGATACCATCCCCATTTGCGCGCTTAATGTGACCCGGGGCGCGGTGTCAAATGCGTCAAAATTGGGCTGGCAGAGGGCGGCTAGGATTTCACGCGCCCGGTCGGCACGGAAATTTAGGCACATTAACCCATCTTGTGGTCGCATTCCCGCGTAATCGCCAATCACGTTAGCGGGGATAAACTCATCCGTCTGCCCGTCCGCATAGGCGCGCGCGATTACCTCTTGGGCGGTGGCTGCTTTGCCGCCGACACCCTGAGCGATGGCGCTATAGGCGGTTTGCACACGCTCCCAACGGTTATCGCGGTCCAAAGCGTAATAGCGGCCAATGACCGTGCAAATCTGCGCGCCTTGGGGCAGCTGTTCCTGGAGGCTGGCGAAATAGCCTATGGCTGAGCTGGGGCTGACATCGCGTCCGTCGGCAATGGCATGAATAAGCACGGGAATACCCATGTCGCAGAGTAAACTGCTGGCTGCCAAGAGATGGCTAAGATGCCCATGCACCCCGCCGTCAGAAATGACCCCCATTAGATGCGCTGCGCCACCGTTGGCTTTGAGTTTGGCGGCGAAGTCTAAAATAGCAGGGTTTTGAAAGAAACTTTTGTCTTCAATAGCAAGATCAATCTGCCCCAAATCCATCGCAACCACTCGGCCTGCTCCAATATTGGTATGGCCAACTTCGGAATTGCCCATCTGTCCGCTGGGCAGACCGGCATCAGGCCCATGGGTGATTAAATGCGCATTTGGGCAGCGCGCCATCAGGCGATCAAAATTGGGCGTATGCGCCAGGGCAGGGGCGTTGCCTTGCTTGTTGTCGCTCAAGCCCCATCCATCCAAAATACAAAGTACCACGGGTTTGGTCATGACAAGCTCCTTTTCTGCGCCTCTGTTTACCTGATCGCTGGCGGTATTCCACCGTTTTTGCACGCGCCCTTCTCGGCAGGACTCGACTCTAAGATAGGCTCTGCCATATAGAACATATAGTGAACAAAGTTTGCAGTTATGTCACATCGACGTGTTTTATCATTATGGTTTCCTCGGATGGGTGCAGAGCGGCTGTTGCGACAGGCCCGTATGACGCAAGAGTTGCCTTTTGCCGTGGTGCAAGATCGTGGGCAGATGCAGGTGATTTCCTCCCTGTCACAAATAGCGGAGGAGTGGGGGCTGCGCTTGGATCAGCCTTTGCGCGACGCTATGGCCATGTGCCCAGATCTTATCACACGGCTTCAAAATCCTCAAAGTGAAGCACGGTTTTTAAACAGTTTGCGCCGTTGGGCCTCTAAATTTTCGCCCTGGGTGGCGGAAGAACCGCCGCATTCTTTGGTCATTGATTTGACGGGGTGCGCACATTTGTTTGGTGGTGAGGAAGGGGTTATAGAGCAAGTAGAGCAAGATTGCTGTGATCTTGGCCTTTCTGTGCATATCGGTATGGCGGATACCAAAGGCGCGGCATGGGCCTTGGCGCGCTATGCCGGTCAGCCCTTAGGGTTGAACCGCACGGGTGATGCAATTGATCAAGAGGCACCAGCCACTCGGTCTCGGGCCGTCAAACGACGCAATTGGGAGCGTGGAGGCGCCGCGCCGCAGCTGCGCAGTAATCGAGGCGCATCAGGCCGTATTGCCCAGCCTGGCTTTACGCGCCAAGCCCTTGCGCCTTTGCCGGTGGCAGCCCTGCGATTGGAGGGGCATGTTGTTACAGCTCTGAACAGACTGGGACTTCGGCGGGTGGAAGATTTGATGGGGCAGCCCCGCGCAGCCCTTGCGCGGCGTTTTGGCAAAGGGACGGTCTATCGGATGGATCAGGCCCTGGGCGTGGCCCCCGAACCTATTAGCCCGGCGAAACAAGCGCCACATTTCGCCTGCCGTTTGAGCCTGCCGGAACCAATTGGTTTGGCAGAAGATTTATTGGCCGCTTTGGATAAATTGCTGCCGCGCTTGGCGGTGCGTTTGAACGAAAAAGGTCGGGGTGTGCGGCGGTTGCGACTGGAAGCCTATCGCACAGATCAAACCATGCAATCGCTTGAGGTGGGGTTGGCCCGCCCTTCCGCCGATATTACACGAATGCGGCCACTTTTGGCATCCAAATTAGGGGATATCAAAGCAGAATTTGGCATTGATGTGCTGCGCTTGGTTGCGGCGCAAACGGAGCCAATCCATGCCCATCAGCACAAAGGGCATATTGAGGCTAGTCAAATGGTTGCGGCGCGCTTGTTGGAAAATACTAAGTTGGATGATTTGATTGGCACATTGGGCGCCCGCATCGGACTGGAAGCTATGACCCGCTTATATCCCGGTGATAGCCATATCTCCGAGAAAGCCGCGCAGATACAGGCCGCTGCCTGGTCCGCGCCACATATGAATTGGCCAGCCCCGTCGCGCCTGCGGCCTTTGGTACATTTCCCACCTGAGCACCTGCAGGCTCATAGTGCGGCGACAGTGCCGCTGACATTTAAATGGCGCGGTCAGCTTCATGAGGTGCACAGCGCTCAGGGGCCAGAGCGGATTGCCCCGGAGTGGTGGTTGGCCGAAAGAGCTTGGCGCAGTGGAACGCGCGATTATTGGCAGGTGGTCACCAAAACCGGAGACCGGTTTTGGCTTTATTTTGCCCATGGTGGTGCCATCTCGGGCGGGTGGTTCTGTCAGGGCCGCTTTGCTTAGGACAAAGCAGCCCTGACGTTTGGAAGCAAGCAAACGAAAGACTAGCATCGCGTATCCGAGTGGGGGCAGGAATGACACTTAAAGCCAAGCTCCCGTTTGCTTGGCGCTTAGATTGCAAATTACAAAGGCCATGTGATGACCCTAAACGGAAAGTTGTGAGACCATTTCAGGGCAGGATTAAGACAGGGTTGATTATTGGTGAATTCGGCGCAACTCTATTCCCATGAATGTTGTAAACATTAGATCTGAGTCTCTGCGGAAAATTCCCGAAAAAATTGCCTTCCACCGGTTGGAATTGGCACCCATTCTTACGTTATATGGGCGTATGGTTGCCGCGGGTGAATGGCGTGACTACGGGATTTCTTGCCTGCGTGATGTGGCCGTCTTTTCGATTTTCAAACGCACAGCAGAAAACCCGCTCTACCGTATCGAGAAACGTCCCAAGCTGCGCAACAAACAGGGCATGTATGCTTTGATCGGGGCGCAGGGGCAGATTGTCAAGCGTGGCCATGATCTCGGATCGGTTCTGGGGGTCTTGGAGCGGCGCTTGATCCGCGCGGTTGATTAGAGCCCTGCACTGTAGGTCAGCTGTGACCGTTGAAGCATGGGCCCGTCTCCGGCCGCGTCTATGCGCGCAATGGCACTGTCAATCGCTTCAATACGAACTGACATAGCATGCGCATTGGCGTGGATCAGCTGGGTGGCGCTGAGGGTCAAAGCCACATGGCCGGACCAGAAGATCAATTGCCCAGGTGCCCAGTCCCCTTGGGTTTCAGGAAAAAAATCTTGTTGTGGGCCAGAATCTCCAGGACAAGCGCGCCCCGTGGCATGGCAGGCGGCTTGCACAAGGCCCGAGCAATCAATGCCTGCCGCTGAATTTCCGCCCCACAAATAGGGGCTGCCCAGGAATATTTTGGCCACCTCTCGTGGATCGGCAAAAAAATTGCCTGTTGCGCGCAAATGTTGACGGGGGATGAAGCCGGCGGGGGTTTGGCAAAAATTGCCGTGCTCTGCGTTCACCGTTACCTGCGCCCCGAAGGGCAGGAAGATTTGGTCGGGTGATTTAAGATTGGGTGCGGCATAGACATGGCTGGATAAGGCGCTCACCCAATGTGTTGCGGGCGTATAAGGGGCTAAATCTGCTGTTTTTATATAGCCTTGATAGCCGTCTTTCGTCGCCTGCCCAAAACACCAGTCGCCAGAGCGTTCTAAGATCGTAAAGCCATTACCAAATAGCAATTGCCGGTCGCGTGGCCCGCGCGGCTTGCGGCACAGGTCGCTGAGGCTTCGGATGATTTGAGACTGCGCGCTCATAGATTCAAAATGTGTGGCAAGGCTTGAAACAAGGCGCGGGTGCCTTGACCCACGCCGCCTTTTGGGCGGGCAGGGGCGGCGCTGGACTGCCAGCCATAGCAATCAAAATGAACAAATTTTTGAGTCTCGCTGACGAAGCGCTGTAGGAACAGAGCAGCCGTAATAGCGCCTGCAAAACCACCGGCAGGTGCATTGTCCAAATCTGCAATGCCTGGTTCTATCATGGCCTCATAGGGCGCATGCAAAGGCAATTGCCACACGGGATCGTCAACGGCGGCGGCGGCGGTGGCGATCTCATGGCTCAAGCCAGTATCCTGTGTGAAATAGGGCGCGACGTCAGGCCCCACCGCGACCCGCGCAGCACCGGTCAGTGTTGCCATGCAAATCATAACATCACAGGGGCTTTCATCGGCTAAGGTGAGAGCATCGGCGAGCACCAATCGGCCCTCGGCATCGGTATTATTGATCTCAACAGTGAGACCCTTGCGGCTCCTCAAGATGTCTTGTGGACGGAAGGCTGAGCCGCCAATCGCATTTTCAACGGCGGGGACCAAAACCCGCAACTGCACAGGCAGTTTGCTGGCCATGATCATTTTGGCAAGCCCTAGAACATGTGCCGCCCCGCCCATATCTTTTTTCATCAATCCCATTGAGGCGCCGGGTTTGAGGTTTAAGCCGCCTGTGTCGAAACATACGCCCTTGCCCACCAAAGTGAGTCGCGGACCTGATGTGCCCCAGCTGAGATCAATCAGGCGCGGCGCCCGCGGGGAGGCGCGGCCCACCGTGTGAATCAGGGGAAAATTTTGCGCGATTAGCTCCTCGTCCGTTATGACTGATATATCGGCGGCATAGGTTTTGGCCAAATCGCGGGCCGCCGCTTCCAGCTCTGCTGGGCCCATTTCATTGGCTGGAGTGTTGATCAAATCGCGGGTGAGAAATTCTCCGGAAACAATCGCCTCAATTTTTTCAGCATCTACGCCTGCGGGACAGATCAACATGGCTTTTGGGACGGCGTTGGTGGCGTAGCGATCGTATCGATATTTGCCCAAGGCAAAGGCCAAAGCGAATTCCTCGGCCCAGTCTTGATGGCACTCAACCAGCTCAAACACCTGTTCCGGCATGTTCGGCAATCCGGCAACGGCGCCGAATCGTTTGCGTTTTCGCTCTGCGGCATCGCCATAACCAATAACCAAACGTACAGGCAGCCCCTGCTGGGTGAGGCATAAGATCTGGCCCAGTTTGCCCAACCAATTTTGGGTTTTGGCGGCGTTTTGCACCTCGATACCCCCCGCGGTCAGCCAGTCTTCCGCCTCCGCGCGGGCAATAAGGTGCAAGGGCACGGATTCGGTTGTGGGGGCGGCAAAAATCGATGACATGGCAGATCCCTCGCATGGTTTTTTAATAGGTAAACATTGCCCTGTTGTGATTGCAATGCGGCTCGATCTTTGTGGGACAAAAACCGGCAGGGGCAGAGGAATGCGCCGGCTTTGGCTAAAGCCGTGTATTTTTTTGATCTTGTATCGCCTAAAGCGATACGAGGCACATGTCACCGAGCCGCACCAATCGTGCCACTGCGGCGGCAAGCGCTGGATCATCGGAAGCTGCGGTTAAGGCGCGCACATTATGGGCGGCCTCGGTCAAACTGCCCAGGCCAATTTGCTGTCCAATGCTCATCAAAGCGTCCACAGCCTTGCGTATAGTGGCGCGTTTGTTGTGCTTACCGGCGCATTCCAGAACAGAGAGGCGAATTGCGAATTCATCTAAGGCGCCATTAACGGTTGTTTGTGCCCCCTGGGGGGGCAAATTCACAATAGATTTCGTCAATTTTGCTGGTGCAAAAGGGAAGATGTTCGTCATGCAAAAGCATGCAAATGTGAGCCATGAACTCACCTATTTACTGTGCCCCCACAGATGGCCTCTTTTTGCCCAAAAAAGTTTATCAAACCCTAAGCTAAAAGGAGGATTACCTCTCGAGTTTTTTATAACTATTTGGTAAGTTAAATTCAATATTTATGTATGAGGGGGGGGCGATGGTCTTCGTGAAACCACTGCCA
>Ga0213861_10000146_pt1 | contig 54478 bp, 59 predicted proteins | sample PICome_4_FD_160110 | JGI IMG/M metagenome (GOLD analysis project Ga0213861, IMG submission 160110) | Coastal seawater microbial communities near Pivers Island, North Carolina, United States - PICO131 | ecosystem: Environmental > Aquatic > Marine > Coastal | place: USA: North Carolina... | reverse complement strand
TATTGGCAGCCGTGATTTACCTAAGGCTCAAGAAATTGCTGTGCAATTAGGCTTGGAAAGTTCGTCTGGAATGTTGAATATTGATGCTGCTAAAACCTGTGAACTTGCATGCTTAACTGTGCCATTTGCGCATCAAGAATCAACTTTAATCAGCATTGACGATTGTCTCCAAAATAAGATAATGATTGATGCAACTGTTCCACTCATGCCTCCAAAGGTTATGAGAGTTCAATTACCTGAAATAGGTTCTGCGGCATTAAATGCTCAATCAATTTTGGGTGAAAAAACTACTGTGGTATCTGCTTTTCAAAATATTTCAGCTGAATTGCTACAGACCGATGCTGAGATTGATTGTGATGTTTTAGTTGCTGGAGATTTTCTTGATGCTCGAAATACTGTAATTGAGTTAGCTGCTGATGCTGGTCTTACTGGCTGGCATGCTGGACCATTGTGCAATTCAGTTGCTGCTGAAGCTCTAACGTCAATATTAATCGCAATCAATAAAAAACACTCACTCGCACATTCAGGCATCAAGATTACAGGCCACTAACAAGAGAAGTATTATCAGCTCCATTAACCTCATTGCTTTAGAGACACTTCCGCTTATCCAGCCAGGACAAGATGTATCCAAAGAAATCATCGAGGCTATAACCAATGAATCAATATCAATTAATGATGGAGATGTCATTGCAATAGCTCAAAAAATTATCTCTAAATCAGAAAATAGATATCTGGACATTTCGCAATTGAACCCCTCAGAAGAGGCAATAACCTTATCTACAAAAATTGACAAAGATCCAAAGTTTATTCAAGCAATCTTAAATGAATCGCAAAAGGTAGTCCGCTATAGAATGGGGGTGCTAATTGTTGAGCATAAATTGGGATTTATTCATGCAAATGCAGGAATTGATAGATCTAACATCGATCAACTTAAAGATATTGTCTTGTTGCTACCAGAAAAGCCTGATGAATCTGCAAAGAAGATTTCAGAATCTATATCCCAACATTTTCAAAAAAATATATCTGTAATTATTACCGATACCATGGGTAGACCTTTTAGAAATGGAATAGTAGGTTTTACGATAGGGAGTCATAACATTGAATGTCTTTTAGATGAACGAGGAAAAAAAGATCTTTATGATAATGAGCTAAAAGTAACTCAAATAGGTATTGCTGATGAATTAGCAGCAGCAGCATCATTATTGATGGGTCAGGCTGCACAAAAAAAACCTGTTGTGTTGATTAAAGGATATAAATTTAAACAAAATAATCTTAGCGACTCGCGATCTTTAATTAGAAGCGAAGAAGAGGATTTGTTTAGATGAAAAATTATCTGCTGTTGTGTGGAGGTGTTGGAGGAGCCAAGCTTGCCTTGGGATTTAAAAACTCAATTGATCCAGCTAGCTTAACTATTGCCGTCAATACTGGAGATGATTTCACGCATCTTGGTTTAAGAATCTGCCCTGATCTTGATACTGTGATGTATACACTTGCCGGTGAATCAGACATATCAAAGGGTTGGGGAAGAAAAGATGAGTCATGGAATATGCTTTCAGCTTTGTCTGCTATGGAAGGAGAAACATGGTTTCAACTTGGAGATAAAGATTTAGCGACTCATATTCAAAGAACATATTTAATTAACTCAGGACAATCTCTTACAGAAGCAACACATGATTTGTGTGAGTCATTCAATCTGCCGAAATATATTTTTCCAATGAGTAATCAATCTGTTGAAACTTATATACAAACAAAAAATAGGTTGCTTTCATTTCAAGAATATTTTGTTAAATTAAAATGCGAACCACCTGTAACTGATTTTGTTTTCAAGGGGCTTGATAAGGCAGATTTTAACAAAGACCTTGATTTATCACTTTATGATGAAATCATCATATGTCCATCAAATCCCTATGTAAGTATTAATCCAATGCTTCAATTACCCATACTAAAAAATTATTTGCATGATAATTCACATAAAGTTACAACCATAAGTCCAATTGTTAATGCTCAGTCATTAAAAGGACCAACAGCAAAAATGATGCAAGAACTTGGCCATGAAGTAAGCGTAAAAACTATTGCTAAATTTTATAAAAATTATTCACAAAGAATTTTTATAGATTCATCTGATACAAGTGAGTCTGATGAATTAAATGATCTAGGATATGAGGTGCATATTGGTGATTTAGTTATGAACAGTCTTGATAAAAAAAATGCACTTGCTAAGACAATCATTGATAAACTTGAATCAAAATAAATGAATGTCTCTGCATTTATACCGATTAAAAAGTTTTCATCTTCAAAGAATCGACTAGCAAAAATTATTAGTTCATCTGAACGAGAAATTTTAGCTGCCTCAATGGCAAAAAAAACCATTGATACTTTAAACAATTCTAAAATCTGTAAATCAATAACAGTTGTTACAAATGACAGTAACTTACACTTAAATCATTCAAATTCATATTTTACGAACTCATCATTAAACGATGGTTTGAATGAAGCTATTTATACGCAAACAACCAATGACATTATTTTGATCATACATGCAGATCTTCCTAGAATAAATGAGCGAGATCTTCATGAGTTAGCTCATTCCTTTGACATGAAAAAAGTTAGTATTATTTCTGATCTTTTGAAGCAGGGCACAAATTGTTTGATGTTTAATTCAGCAATTTCCTTTGATCTAAAATTTGGATTCAATAGTTACAATCTTTTTACGCATGAATTTAAAAATAATGGATTAAATTATCAGGACATTTCGATTGAAAGCCTTCAAGATGATCTTGACTCCGAGGAAGATTACTTCAAACTAATTAAATACATTAACAGTTAAATCGTTGAAAATTCAAGAACAGTCAAACCAAACCTTAAAGCAATTAATTGCTTCGGGATCAATTGAATTTTCTAAATTAAGTTCCTTAGCTAATATTTGTTTATCTGATACTTTGATAAAAGCTTCTTTCGATAAGAAAACAGCACATTATAAAAACTTATTAACCTATTCCCCAAAGGTTTTTATCCCTTTAACATTTTTATGTCGCGATGTTTGTCATTACTGTACCTTTGCTCAAACTCCTAAAAAAGTTGAATCACCATATTTATCAATTGACCAAGTCATCTCAATTGCTAAAGAGGGCGAGGCTAATGGTTGTTATGAAGCCTTATTTACGTTGGGTGATAAGCCAGAATTGAGATACAGAGCAGCAAGAGAGTGGTTGTTAGATAATGGTTATGAGTCAACAAATGATTATTTGGCTGCATGTGCTGAAGCTGTATTAAATGAGACATCTCTTGTACCACATTTAAATCCTGGTTGCTTGACTGTTGATGAAATTACTAAACTCAAACCCCTAAGTGGCTCTATGGGGCTGATGGTTGAGTCTTTATCATCTCGACTTACTGAAAAAGGTAACCCGCACTATGGATCTCCAGACAAAGATCCTCTTTTCAGAATGAAGACTTTGGAGGAAGCTGGAAATCAAAAGGTTCCTTTCACCACTGGAATATTAATAGGAATAGGTGAAACAAGGTTGGAGCGTTTAGAGTCATTGCACAAAATAGCTGAATTGCATCTCAGACACAACCATATCCAAGAGGTGATAGTCCAGAATTTTAAAGCAAAGCCTAATACATTGATGGCAAATGCTAGCGAACCATCATTTGATGAGCTTATGTGGACAATTGCAATGGCCAGATTGATCTTGCCTGGTGATATTAGCCTGCAGGTCCCACCCAATCTAAATTCAAATTATATTAAACAGCTATCTCAGTCTGGAATAAATGATTTTGGAGGAATATCACCAGTTACTAAGGATTATGTAAACCCAGAGGCACCTTGGCCTGAAATAGAAAAGCTAAATCAAATAGCCTCAATTTCAAATCAATCTCTAGAACCAAGAGCAACTTTGTATCCAAAGTATTTTAATGATCTTGATACCTTTTCAACACCTAGAATTTCCTCCAAGCTACTTCAAATAACTGATTCTAAGTCTCTTATTCGCTCTGATTTCTGGAGATCAGGAATTAGCAATAAAATACCCTCATATCCTGATGCTGTATTTAATTCTAGTATTCGTCAAACGATTAAAAAAGTTGAAAAAAATCCATCTATTGAGAATATACAGCAGCTCCTTGAGACATCAGATAATGATTTTAAATATGTGACTGATTATGCCAATGATGTTAAATCACAAATGCATGGATCAGACATAACTTTTGTTGTTAATAGGAATATTAACTATACAAACATCTGCTCTTTTAAATGTAATTTTTGTGCCTTTTCCAAAGGCAGGGGGCATGATGACCTAAGAGGCAAACCATATAATATTTCACACGAAGAGATTATCCGAAGAACAAACGAAGCAATTGATAGAGGTGCTACGGAAGTCTGTTTACAGGGCGGAATACATCCAAAATATTCTGGTGAAACCTATCTTGAAATTGTGAAGGCAATTAGATCAGCCTCACCGTCAATTCATATTCATGCCTTTTCTCCTTTAGAAATTGATCATGGTAGAAAAACTTTAAATATTTCTGCTAAAGAGTTTCTTTTAGAGTTAAAAAAAGCAGGATTGAACTCACTCCCAGGAACGGCTGCAGAAATTTTGCATGATGATATAAGAAAAATTATTTGCCCCGATAAACTTACTAGCAAACAATGGATCAAAATTATTGAAACTGCTCACTCTGTGGGATTGCCTACAACATCAACAATGATGTTTGGCCACATAGAGAGAACCGCTCATGTTGCTCATCATTTATTAGAGCTTTTAAACCTACAAAAGAGAACTAATGGTATAACAGAATTTGTTCCTTTGCCCTTTGTTGCAGATGAGGCGCCAATATTTAGGCGCGGCCAAGCTAGACCCGGACCCACATTCAAAGAAACAATTTTGGTGCATTCTGTTGCACGAATTTTGTTCCAAGGTCAGATTAATAATATTCAAGGTTCTTGGGTTAAAATGGGGCTTCCAGGGTTAAAATTTCTATTATCTTCTGGGATAAATGACATCGGAGGAGTTTTGATGAATGAATCAATTACAAGGTCTGCCGGTGCCTCTTTTGGTCAAGAGCTTCGACTGGAGGAGGTTGTAGGAATTGCAAATGAATTAAACTTAAATTTACACCAAAGAAACACATTATACGATTCATTAAACAATAATCTTCAAGACTTAATTAGCTTGCAGTCTATCCCTCTCATCTCAATAAATAATGATTACCATCAACCTAAACAATTAATTAATATCAAATGAAAACCAAACTTTTACATTTATCAGTCATTTTAGTGGGTTACATAGCTTGTATTTATTCTATGCTGTTTACTTGGAACCTTTTTCCTGAATCATCGTTAATATTTAAAGTATTTATTTGTCATATTGAGGCCACAATTTTTATATATTTTTTAAGTGTGATTTTCAAAAACTCTAGCTGGTATGATGCTTTTTGGTCAGTCATTCCTGTTGTTTTAACCATCATGTGCTGGGCAGATATCACCTCTACAGGAAACGTGCAAAGAGCATTTTTAATGCATGCATGCTTATTGTTTTGGGCAATCCGACTAACCTATAACTGGATGAGATCGTGGGAAGGCTTTTCGCATGAAGATTGGCGCTACATCATGATGAAGGGGAAAACAAATAATAAATTTCAATACTTCATAGTAGATTTTGGTTCGATACATCTTATTCCAACACTTTGTGTTTATATGGCATTACTTCCAATGATTTATGCTCTTGCTTATTCGGGTAACGAATTAAATAATTTAGATATATTAGCTGCTTTTTTGGCTATAGCAGCAGTCATCATCCAAATTATTTCTGATCAGCAAATGTATAATTTTAGAAAAAATCTTTCTGAGCCTAAAACCATGAAATCAGGTCTATGGTATTACTCACGTCATCCAAATTATTTCGGAGAAATACTATTTTGGTTTAGCCTCTTTGTTTTTGCTTTGGCAACCAATTTAACCTATGCATGGCTTTTAATAGGCTCTTTAATTATGTACGCTTTGATTGCGATTGCGTCAGTTTCAATGATGGATAAACGTTCATTGGAAAGACGTTCAGATTTTAATGAATATATGGATTCAACCCCAGCTATTTTTATAAATGTTTTTAAGAGAGGATAGACGATGAAAAATTTAATTTCGTTCTTTGTATTATTTGTACTTATAAATCCCATTGTGGCAGATGACTTAAAATCTCAATTGGATACAGACTTACAAGGTGTTATGACAAAGGTTACTGATTGGAGACATCATTTTCACAAGTATCCAGAACTGTCAAACAGAGAATACAAAACGCAAGAATCAATAGTTGAGGCATTAACTGAAATGGGTCTTGAGCCAAATACAGACTATGGTATCACTGGTGTTACTGCATTTATTAGAGGTCAAAATCCAGGCCCGCTAATTGCGCTTAGAGCTGACATTGATGGTTTACCAGTTACAGAAAAGCTTAACCTCCCATTTTCATCGAAAGTTAAAACTACCTATCAAGGAAATGAAGTTGGGGTTATGCATGCATGCGGTCATGATGCCCACATAGCAGTATTGCTTGGAGTCGCTAGCTTTCTATCGAGAAATACCGACAAGCTCAATGGGGATATTTTATTAATTTTTCAACCCGCTGAAGAGGGCGCTCCAGAGGGGGAAGAAGGTGGCGCTGAGCTAATGCTTAAAGAAGGGATTTTTGATGCTGAAACACCAGATGCTATATTTGGAATGCATGTCTCAAATGCAAATCATGGTCAGATTTGGACAAAACCTGGACCTTTCATGGCATCAGCAGAAGCCTACAGAATTATTATTGAAGGAAAACAAACTCATGGATCTCGACCATGGAATGGTGTTGACCCCATTGTTGTTGCATCAGATATTGTTTCCTCACTTCAGACAATTGTAAGCAGAAGATTAAACCTTCTTGATAGTCAGGCCGTAGTTACAGTAGGTATTATGAAAGCAGGAACGCGGAATAATATTATTCCAGCATCAGCTTTTTTAGAGGGCACAATTCGAACATTTGAAGATTCTTATGCAGATCAAATCCGTGATGAAATTAAGTTAATAGCAGAAAACATCGCTGAAGCCCATCACGCCAAAGCAAACGTGCAGTTTAAAGTTTATGGAGGTTATCCCGTAACCGTTAATGATGATAATTTAGTTAAAACTCTCTCATCATCATTATCAGCTGCTGCAAATGGCAATTATTATGAAGCAAAAGTTCCAAGAACCGGAGCAGAAGATTTCTCATTTTTTGCACAAAAAGTTCCAGGATTGTTTTTTTATCTTGGTGTGAATCCTGCTGATGTGGAAGAGAGCCCAACTAACCATTCTCCATTTTTTTATGTCGATGATGCTGCCTTAGACAATGGTGTTAAAGCCTTTGTTCATCTTGTTGAAGATTATTCATATAATTTTAATAACCAATAAATAAGGAGTAACACATGAGTTCAATAGAAGTAAAAAGTTTTGTAGATGCGGAGGAGATTAATACTTCATTCAATAATGCAAAAATTGAAGCTGTAAATGTTGGTGGTCAAAGAGTAGTTAGATTGACATTAAAGCCTGGTTGGAAATGGTCTGTAGATGTGAAACCATCAATTGGAACTAATACTTGCCAAGCCTCTCATTTAGGAGTAATTATTAACGGCTCGATTTGTTGTAGACATGATGATGGAACAGAAGCAACTTATACTGCTGGTGACGCATATTCCATTAAGCCAGGTCATGATGCCTGGGTTGTTGGCGATGAGGTCGCCGAAGCTTTTGAGTTTGCAGGAATGTGGGGCGAGTAAATATTAATTAAATATTCTTATTACTGCTAGCATAATCCCGCTAAATATTACCAATAAAATTACTGGATGTTCTCCAAGTTTGTAGGATATTTTTTTTGGTAATAATAATAAGCTTACTATCGCAACTGAAATAATTCCTATACCCCAAAGAAGATTTTTGAGTTCACCAAATAATTCTTCAAGCATTATTTAATTTATTCTTTTGGCAGTAATTCGTTTAATCTCTCAACTGAGTCTAAGTATTCATTAATTATTCTAAAAATTACATCTTTTACAGACTCAATTTGTTTCACTTGCCCTATGACTTGGCCAGCAGCATTAAATGAAACTTCTTGCGTATTTCCTGAGCCTGCATACATCGATGTTCGTCTCATTGCATCAAATGTAATCATTCCTTGAAGTGGCATAGGAAGTGGATCTGGATTTTCTGGATTTTCCCATGCCTCAGTCCATTTATTTTTTAGCATTCTTGCAGGTTTGCCTGTCCATGCCTTGCTTCTAATTGTGTCTTCACTAGTAGCATTGAGATAAGAATCTTTTTCAGCTGGTTGGGCTGCAGCTTCTTCCACGGCTAGCCATAAAGAGCCACACCAAACACCTTGAACACCGGTAGACATTGCTGCAGCCATTTGCCTTCCATTGCCAATACCACCAGCAGCCAAAACTGGCAAACCATCAACCGCATCAACAATCTGAGGCCATAATACAATGCTCCCAATTTCTCCCGTGTGACCGCCGCCTTCTCCACCTTGAGCAATTATAAAATCTAAGCCAGCTTCCTTGTGAGCCACTGCTTGTTTAATTTTTCCACATAAGGCACCGATTAGAACGCCCTTATCTTGAATTTTTTTTATCATATCTGCTGGCGGTGTACCCAAAGCATTTGCAATTAATTTTACATTTTGATGTTTTAGAGCTTCTTCAATTTGAGGCTCAGCAGTAGCTTCTGTCCACCCAAGCAAACCACCCTTAGGTCCATTAGTTTCAGGAGCCTCAGGAACTCCATTTGCTGATAAAAGATCATTTACAAATTTTCTATGGCCGTCAGGTATCATTTTTTGTAAAGATTCTAATAACTGCTCAGGGTTTTTTTCATCCATGCCTTCATATTTTTGAGGTATGACTGTGTCTACTCCATATGGATACTCTCCAATGTGCTGATCAATCCAATCAAGCTCCTCTTTAAGTTGTTCAGGAGAATAGCCCACAGCTCCTAAAACACCAATTCCTCCAGCTTTGCTTACCGCAACAACAACATCTCTACAATGTGTGAATGCAAAAATTGGATATTCAATCCCTAGTTTTTTACAAATGTCTGTTTTCATTATTTCTTAACCTATATATAAAAGTAGATTATAGACATTAATAAAAATAATTTGCGAGTATCAACTAGCAAAATTTTGTCAATAACAAAAAAGATTAATACAATTTTTTTAAAAAATTCCATTTAGGTTATAGTGAATTAGTTACAATTTAAGAAAAAAAATTAATATTATGAAATGGGATTATGAATTTGATGTTGTAGTGGTTGGTTCTGGAAATGGAGCCTTAACGGCTGCTTTATGCAGTCACGATGGCGGAGCAAAAACTTTAGTAATAGAAAAAAGCGATCAGTTTGGAGGAACGTCTGCAACTTCTGGTGGTGGAGTATGGATACCAAATAATAGATATGCCAAAGCTGAGAACGTTGATGATTCTAATGAAGATGCTAGAGACTATATAAACAGTGTCTCACCCCCAGGTAAAATCAAAGATGAATTGGTTGAGACCTACCTTTCTGAAGGGCCAAAAATGATTGATTATCTTCACGAAAATTCTCAAGTTAAATATAGAAATTTAGCTCATTATCCTGACTACTTTCCTGACAACCCTGGAGGTAAGGCTGGTAACAGATCCATGGAGCCAGAACCGATCAATGGAACTAAACTTGGTAAAGGTCTAGGTAAATTAAGAGAGCAACATCCGCAAACTGCTTTTACCATGGGCCCAATAAATATGAATTTTACTCAGGTCGAGGGTCAGTTACTATTAGGAGCATTACCAGGTTGGAAATCTTTGTTTGCTAAATTATTTACTAAATATATTTTAGATATACCTATGAGATTTAAGTGGGGGTGGAAAGACCGCAGACTTACGATGGGTAATGCAGGCGTTGCACGGTTAATCTTATCCTTGCAAGATAGAAATGTAGATTTGTGGACAGAAACATCAATGACTGATCTCATTGACGAAAATGGTTCAGTCGTAGGTATTAGAGCCAGTCAAAATAATACTGACATAAATATTAAAGCGAACAAAGGGGTTATTCTAGCGTCTGGAGGGTTCGAAAAAGACCAAAGTTTGAGAGATCAATATTTACCAAAACCTACAAATATAGAATGGAGTGCTGCCAATACATTTAATACAGGTGATGCTTTAAAAGCAGCATTAAGGTTAGGAGCGGATACCCATCAAATGGATACTGGTTGGTGGTCCACAGTAATGAAAGTTCCTGGACAGGATAAAGGCTGGCTTTCAATGGTTGATAAATCCATGCCTGGTAACTTTACTGTAAATAAAAATGGTGAGAGATTTTCAAATGAATCTCAAAACTATGTCAGTTTTGTTAATGATATGTTTGAGAAATATGCAGAAGGCAACCCCTGCGCTCCTTGTTTCATGATATTTGATAGTACATTTAGAAAAAATCGTCCTTGTGGACCATTGCTTCAATCGTCCATGCAACCAGACTCTGCTGTTCCCAAAGAGTGGTGGACGCCATCTTTTTTATCCAAGGGTGAAACTTTGGAAGAGTTAGCGAACATTGCTGGTATTAATGTTGAAGGTCTTCTAGCAACTCAGGCAAAAGTTAATAAATATGCTGCGACAGGAAAAGATCTTGATCTTCAACGTGGTGACAGTGTTTATGATAGATATTATGGTGATCCATCAGTTACACCTAACCCATGCCTTGCGCCACTAGAAACAGGACCTTTTTATTGCATGGTTTTGTATCCTGGCGAAATGGGTACTGCTGGTGGTCTTGTTATAGATACTAATGCAAGGGTTCTCGACAAAGATGGCAAACCTATAAAGGGACTTTACGCATGTGGTAATTGCTCCACTGCTTTATTGCCAACCTATCCTGGCCCAGGCTCAACACTTGGTCCAGCTATGACTTTTGGCTATTTAGCCGCAAAAGATATTACTGGCTCAAATTTTTAACATGGATTTTTCAGATAAAACTGCATTAATTACCGGTTCTGGACAAGGTGTTGGTGAAGGCATTGCTCGCGCACTTGCTTCTCATGGCGCAAACGTTTGTTTGGTTGGCAGGACTCTTTCTAAAGTTGAATCTGTTGCTAGTGAAATAAATCAAGAGGGTGGATCAGCCATAGCTTTTGAATGTGATGTTAAAAATAATGAATCAATTATTAGCTCAATAGAATCAACACTTTCGAAATTTAATTCATTAAATATTCTAGTAAATAATGCTCAAGAAGTTCCATTAGGAAACATTTTAGATGTTACAGATGAGTCGTTTGTAAATGGATGGGACTCAGGACCATTGGCAACATTTCGTTTTATGAAAGCAAGTCATCCATATCTAAAAGGAGATGGCAAAATTATTAACTTGGCTAGCTCTTCTGCTTTAAGGCCTGATTCAAATTCTTATGGTGCATATGCTGCAGTAAAAGAATCAATTCGTTCATTATCAAGAGCTGCAGCTGTTGAATGGGGTCCAGATAATATTTTAGTGAATTGTATAATGCCATTGGCCAAATCAACTGGCATGGACTGGTGGATGAATGAACATCCTGAAGAAGCAAGTGAATTTCTTAAAACCATTCCACTCGGAAGAGTGGGTGACTGCAAAGATGATATTGGGCAAGCAGTTTGTCATATTTTATCTGATGGTATGAATTACATTACAGGATCAACCATCATGCTGGATGGAGGCCAAGCCTATCTTAGGTGATTAAAGATGGATAAATTACAAAAATTAATTGATATTGAAGAAATTAAAAATCTAAAGCACAGATACTTTAGAGCGATAGATATGGCTGACTTTGATTTACTTGATAATGTGTTTGCACCCGATATAACAATTGATTATCGAGGAGGTACTTATAGATGGGAATCTGAGGGTAAAGATACTATCAAAGATAGCCTTACCCATGCCTTTCACAATCAAACTGCTGCTATGCACACGGCTCATCACCCAGAGATAGATGTTAGTTCACAAACTGAGGCAACTGGCAAATGGTATCTGCAGGACATTTTTTATAATTTTGATCTAGGCAGCGTTACACAAGGAACTGCTTTGTATGAAGATAAATATATAAAAATTAATGATCAATGGCTGATTCAACATTCTGAATATGATCGGATATGGGAGCAAGTGTCGCCTATAAACCCAGAGGATAAATTTACTAAGATACTTTTAAAAGAAAAAGGTATTCAAAAATAGGAAAAAACATGAAAGATAAGGTTCAAGCAGCATTAAATGGATATGTTCTTGCATATGATAATAATGATAAATTGTTATTTAAAAGTCTTTGGGACGAGGAGGCTATTTTTGAAGATCCAGTAGGTGCAGACCCTTGTGTCGGCATTGAAGCCATATGCGACTTTTGGGATTTTGGCCATTCAGAAGGAATGCAAATCAAACCTACAAATGTTGAAACCATCATTTGTTCCAATGAAGGTATTTTGAAAGCTGTCATGCAAGTAAGAAATATCAATGATAATTCAGGCATGGATATTTCAATTGTTGATCATTTTATCATCAATGAAAAAGGTAAAATTATAAGTGGAAGAGCTTTTTGGGATGAGTCATGCATTTCACAACCTAATGATATCAATTCAATTGATATAAATGTTGATGATTTTAAAAATAGAGACTAGTCCATTGATCTTCTATGAAACTTAGCGTTAATTTAAACAAAATTGCTTTGATTAGAAACTCTCGAGGTAATGACAACCCATCGCTTATCGATTATGCAAAAAAATGTATTGATCTTGGAGTTGACGGTATAACTTTGCATCCCAGACCTGACCATCGTCATGCCACATCTGTTGATGCAATAAGCATCTCTAAGCTTTGTAAGGATCATAATATTGAATTTAATTTAGAAGGTAATCCATTTTCTTTGCCTCATGGAGATTTTGTTGGCTTTCAAAATTTGTGCACCCAGTCACTACCAAGCCAAGTAACCTTAGTACCAGATGATCTGCTGCAAATCACTTCAGACCATGGATGGCAACCAGGGTATAGAGATGAAGCATTAAAAGATTTTATAAACTCTTTGAAAGAATACCCTCTTAGAACAAGTTTATTTATTGATGCCAATATTAATTCTGTTGAATATGCTGCGCAAATCGGATTTGATAGAATTGAAATCTATACAGGCCCATTTGCAAATTATCTACAACTTGAAGATTTGGATAATTTCAACATGACTAAAAATGAAATTGTAAAATGTATTGATAAGGCACAAAGCCTAAACCTTGGGATTAATGCAGGACATGATTTGAATTTAGATAATCTTCCTCATTTAATAGAGTGTGGAAGGGTGGATGAAGTCTCAATTGGCCATGCAATTATTACAGATGCATTGAAATTTGGGTTTGAGGACACCATAATTAAATACATCGAATCAGTTAGGAAAAACTAATGTCAATTGAAGATAAAATAAAAAGCCAGATTAAAGATAATAATATTCTAATTTATATGAAAGGATCGCCTTATGAGCCTAAATGTGGCTTTTCTGCAAGAACAGTGCAAGCTTTAATAGATTGCGGTGCTGAATTTTCCTATGTTGATATCCTGGAAAATCAAGATATAAGAGAAAATTTACCAAGCATTTCAGATTGGCCAACTTTCCCACAAGTTTTCGTTACTGGTGAGTTAATTGGCGGATGTGACATAGTAACCGAAATGCATGAGTCCGGTGATCTGCAAACCCTTATCAAGGAAGCGACCTCTTAAATATCAACCAAAGTCTTTTAGCATAGCTTTAAGCTCAAGTGAGTGTTGCTCTTCTTCGCCTATCATGCTTCTAGCATATTCTTCTAAATAAACAGATGCATCAGCAACGCTCATAAGTAATTTTTTGTATAAACTTAACGCGTGCAATTCATGCTCAAGTCCTTCTTCTAGAATATCTTTAATAGAATGCCTGTGGGTTTCTTCTATCTTTGCAACCCTAAGACTTGGATGCCCGTCAAGCCCAACTAATAATTCTCCAGCTTGCTGAGCATGAAGCATTGATTCAGTAGCTTGCTCTTTTAGAAATGTAACTATCGGCAATCTATAGGGCCCTGTAACCATCAAAGAGGAGTGTGTATAACGAACTACACCAGCAAGTTCGTATTCCATTATTTCATTTAATATGTCACATACTTCCTTTGAATTTATTTCCTTCATTTCCATGTTATCTCCGTATTGCATTCGTTAGTTTCACGACATAATGTATTTTGTTTTATCTAATATGTAAAGCATTGATATAAGGTTTTTTTTTAATGATAATCATTATCACTATGGTATTTATTCTCATTTATGAAATTATACATAAATGCAAATTATAAGAGGTGATGACTATCAATCATGGGTTTATTCAAATAAAGATGATTTGATCGTTGTAGACCCGTGGCTTACACAAAAGCAAGTCTTCCCTAGATATAATTGGCTGTTAAATCGTGATTCAACTCAGACACCATACCTATTACAATACAACCTAATTGATAAGGTTACCCATATTATTATTACCGCCCATTTTTCAGATCATCTGGATGAAGAATCATTGAAGATCTTTAAAAAAAATATACCTATATATACAACTCATGAGGCTTCAAAAATTTTATTAAAATTAGGTTTTACCAATATAAATGTTGTTACTTCCAATAATACTTATGAGCTTAATTCATTAACAATAAAAATTTTCAAAGCAGGTAAGCCATATAATACGACAACATTTTCATACTTATTAAGTGACTCTAGATCAAAGGTTTTTCATGAGCCTCATATGTTTAATCCAAAGCTTGAACTAGATGATGTTGATGCATGTATTGTCACCGTAGACATGGTTAAGGTTTTTGGATTAGTTCAAGTTTCAATGGATCTCAATCAAGCAAAATTAGCTCAAACACAATTAAATGCTAGATATCTAATTCCAACGGGTGTTGCCCCCAAACAAACAAGAGGTTTAATAAGCTTCTTGCTAAGCATTAAGGAGTACCATAAACAGCTTAATCTTATGCACACAAGTTGTAGGCACGTTGGGGATTCCCTGAGTTTGTAAAAATTTTAATTTAGATCGAAATTATTAATTATCTTGCAGAAAACTTGAGCAGTAACCATTGCATCATAAGCTGCACTATGAGCCTCCTCATTATCATATGAGATATCTAATTCATTACATATTCTTGCTAAAACAGTCTGTTTTGTTGCAAGCACTCCTAAACTCACTGTATCAATTAAAGAGAAGGGATGAAATGGAGATTTTTTAATGTTATTTCTTAAACATGCTTCCAGAAGAAAACTGTGATCAAAAAATGCATTGTGACCAACCAATATAGCTCTTGAGCATTCATATTTATTTTTTTGTTTATTAATTATTTTAAAAATTTCTTGAAGAGCAAATCTTTCTTCAACTGCCACTCTTAATGGGTGATTTAAATCTAATTTAAGAAACTCAAGAGCGTCTTTATCTACAATTAGATTCTCAAAAGGCTCTATGTGAAATCTATGAGGCTCCCCTAAGACTAACCTTGAATCTTCTTCATCGATTAACTGGATAGCGATTTCTAAAATAGCATTTTTTTTAGAATCAAATCCACCTGTTTCCAGATCAACGACAACAGGTAAAAATTTTCTAAACCTTTCCTTTAACATATGACCTCTTTAATATGCACGTATAATATAAACGAAATTTTTTATACATATATGATTTTTAAAGATATTACAGATATAAATTTTAATGGGATTAGCGTATCTTCACATCATGAGTTCAATCATGAGAAAGTTTATTATTATGAAGATGAGCTAGTAGGACTTAAATCCTTAATTGCTATTCACAGTTCTGTAAAAGGCCCAGCTATTGGCGGCTGTAGATATAGAAAATATGATTCGTTTGAAGCCGGATTGAATGATGTTTTACGTTTATCTAGAGGAATGACAGATAAAAATAATATAGCAAATATTCCATTTGGAGGCGGAAAAGCTGTAATCTTTGACCAAGGCAATAAATCTGAAGACATGCTTCGATCATTTGCTTCTTTTTTAAATCTTCTAAAAGGTTCGTATATTTCTGCTGAAGATATAGGCATAACTCTTGAGGATATTAGGTTCATCAAACATCATACTGATCATGTTTTTGATAATTTGGATCCCGGACCATTTACTGCAAAAGGTCTCTTTTATTCAATTGAACAAGCAATAGAAATATATTTTTCTGAAGGTCTAAAAAATAAAAAAATTGCAATTCAGGGAGCTGGCAGTGTTGGTATGCGGCTTGCTGAACATTTAGCAAACTCAGGAGCTAAGGTGTTTATATCAGATATAGACCAATCAAAATTAGATGAAATTAATAACAAAAATATTATATGTGTTGATGATGCTTTCTCAATTGAATGTGATTTATTTTCTCCTTGTGCTGTGGGCGCTATCTTTACAAAAGAATCAATTCATAATCTCAATTGTAAAATCATTGCTGGAGGCGCAAATAATCAATTACTTGATGGGACAGTTGCCAATGAATTAGAGCAAATGGGAATAATCTTCATACCAGATATTTTGATAAATTCAGGAGGGGTAATAGGCTTGACTAAAGATTTTTTAAATAAAAATGACGCTGAAACTGATAAGTCATTGAAAGAAATAGCAGCCAGAGTAAAGAGTTTAATAATTGAATCTGAGAAACAATCTATATCTATTTACGATGCTCTCTTAGCAAAAAATCTATAGTTGATTCTTTAGATTTTCTATATCTGAAGTAGTGATATATTTTTCAGTTTTCTGAGTATTAAGCATTTCTGTTTGTAATTTTTTAATTGATTGTTCTTTATCTATATTCCTATTTGTTAATTTTTTATTTATTGATTCAGCAATACTTAAATTTTCTGAAATACTTTTATTTAATTTGGATTTTTTATTTTTCCGTTGAATTAGTCTATTTTTAAGTTGAAAGAAATGATCAGAATCTTTCCTAATTACTAGTGATTGTTCTTCACTTACTTCAATTAATTCTATGCAATCAACTGGGCATGGTTCAATGCATAATTCACATCCTGTACATAAATCATTTATAACGTTATGCATCAAATTTGCTGCACCGTTGATTGCGTCAACTGGACAAGCATCAATGCATTTAGTACATCCAATGCAATCTTCTTCAATAATATATGCAATCTGAGGTTTAATTTCTGGACCATAGTCATGATCCAATGTAAGGGAATCCGTATTTAGTATTTTTGATATTTTATCTGCAGTATCTTGGCCACCTGGGACGCATCTATTGTGGGGAGACCCATTTAAGATTTCTTCAGCATATGGACGACATCCTGGAGTTTCACAGCGACCACATTGGTATTGAGGCAATTCTGCGTTAATTAACTCAATTAAGCTGCTCATTTCTGTTAATCAGTTACTCCTAATTTTCTTTGTAATTTTGTATTAGAAGTTGTGTAACCAAATGGGACTCTCTCTCCTGGAAAAATTCTTTGAAAAGCTTTTTGGACCGCTAAAGTTGTCTCGTGAAATCCGCACAATATTAAATCTAATTTTCCAGGATAATCATTAATATCACCAACAGCAAAAATCCCATCTCTATTAGTTTGAAAATCTTCTGTGTTTACGAGAACTTTTTTAGAAGCAAGTTCTAACTCCCATTCAAGAATGGGGCCTAACTTCTTATTAAGCCCAAACAAGAACAATAATTCATCTGCATCATGTGTGATAGATTCTTTGGTATCAAAATTCTTTAATTTCACCCCTGTGACCCTATCAGCTCCTAAAATTTCTTCAATTTGGAAGGGAGTTAAAAGATTTACATGCCCACTTTCAACCAACTCTCTCATTTGCGCTTCGGTGTGTTGCGCGCCTCTAAACTGATCCCTGCGGTGAATTAAATTAATTGATTTTGCTGTTTTTGCTAATTCTACTGTCCAATCCAAAGCTGAGTCACCGCCACCAAATATAAATAAATTTTTATCTTTATATAGATTTTTAGATTTCACTGCGTAACTTACCCCATTACCTAAAAATTTATCAGGATCCTCAATATTTGGAGGTCTTCTTGGTTCAAATGAACCTGCACCTGCTGCAATAAAAATATTTTTAGTGATGCATTCAATACCCTCATTAGTTTTTACAACCCAAGTTGTGATCTCATCTTCGCTTGAAACCGGCTGAATAGATTCAACTCTTTGGGAGAGATGAAGGTCATATTCGAATGGTTTGATCTGTTCGATTAGAGCATCTACATGCTCTTGAGCAGTTTGAGAGGGGACTCCAGGAATATCATAAATTGGTTTTTCTGGATAAAGTTCAGAGCATTGACCACCCACTTTATCTAAGTTATCTATTAATGTGCACTTCAGCCCTAATAGACCGGCTTCAAATACAGTAAATAGTCCGACCGGGCCTGCGCCAATTACCAGTATGTCTGTTTCATATTTCATTTAATTTTTTGTCCTGGTTTAGCTCCTGAATCAGGAGATATTACGAATATGCCTCCATCAGAATCGCTCGCCGCTAAAATCATACCTTCCGAGATACCAAATTTCATTTTTCTAGGTGCTAAGTTATACACCATTACAACTAATTTTTCTTCCAATTCAGAGGGCTCATAGGCTGATTTGATTCCAGCAAATACATTCTTTGTTCCTAGCTCACCTAAGTCTAATTTAATAGCAAGTAATTTATCTGCACCTTCTACGTGTTTGGCTTCAGCAACTCTGGCAACCCTAAGATCAACTTTCATAAAGTCATCTATCTGAATAATATTGTTATTTTCTTCGCTCATCTTTTCTTCCTTTTTGTAAAAATCTTGAATGTTTAATGGCTTAATTCTTTCAAGTATTGGTTTGAATTCATTGATTTCAACATCAATTAATTCCTTATCTAGATTTTCTATACTTAGGTCATTAATATTAAGCATTAATAACATTTGGTGACATAATTTTGGTGTTACGGGTGATAGCAAAATACATAAATTTTTAAAAACATTAATTGCTGTTGTTGCAACGCGAAGTGCTTCCGCTTGATCAAGTTTCCAGGGAGCACGTTCATTAATGAATCTATTTGTATTATCAGCAATCTCCATAATTAATTTAGTAGCTTTAGAAAACTCTTTCTCTTCGAAGTGTTGAAGTATTTTGAGAATATTTTTTTTAGATTTTATAAAGTGCTCTTCATGCATATCCTTGCTTAAACGATTATTATTTTTTGCAATAAATGGAGCTGATCTACTAAAAATGTTCGAAAATTTTCCAACTAAATCTGAATTTATTTTTTTGGCTAGATCCTCAAGATTAAGATCTAAATCTTCAATTTTAGAGTTTAATTTACTAGCGAAGTAGTATCTCAGCAATTCAGGATCACAAGCATCAGCAAATTGATCTGCCGTAATGAATGTGCCTTTTGATTTAGACATTTTTTCCCCATTAACAGTCACAAAACCATGGACATGAATGCTGTCTGGAAGTTTATATTTTGAGTCCATTAAAAGTGCTGGCCAAAACAATCCATGAAAATATGTAATATCTTTTCCAATAAAATGATGTATTTCATATTCTGAATTTTTATTCCATAAATCGTCTAAAGATAGGGAATTTTTATTAGCCCAATGAGCAGCTGATGCTAAATAACCTATGGGAGCATCAACCCAGACATAAAAATACTTATCTGTTTCATTGGGTATTTTAAATCCAAAGTAGGGGGCATCCCTTGAGATATCCCAGCTTTTTAATTCCCCATCAAGCCACTCAGATAATTTTCCTACTATAGGTTTTTGTATGGCTGATGTGTCTAGAAATTCTTTAAGGTTATTTTTTGCTTTACTCAGATCAAAAAAAACATGTTCAGATTTTTTTGTAATAGGGCTAGTTCCAGATAATGAAGATTTTGGATTGATAATCTCTGTAGCAGAGTAGGTTGCCCCACACTCATCGCAACCATCTCCATACTGATTTTTTGCTGAACATTTAGGGCAGTTTCCAATAACATATCTATCTGCTAAAAACATTTTTTTCTGTTCGTCAAAGCATTGTTCGATCTCTTCTTTATATATATATCCAGATGATTTCGCATCAAGATATATTTCACTAACCAAGTCTTCATTCTCTTTGGAGTGAGTTGAGTGGTAATTGGTATACTCAATAGCATACTTAGCAAGCGATTCTTGGTGATTTTTTTTTATTTGATCTATGAATTCAGTTGGGTCTAGACCTAATTCATCTGCCTTCATCATTATTGGTGCTCCATGAGCATCATCAGCACAAAAAGTTAAAACTTCATGATTTATCAAGGTCATAAAACGCGCCCAAATATCTGTTTGGATATGCTCTAAAATATGACCGACATGAATTTCTCCATTTGCATATGGAAGGGCATTGGTTACGATTATTTTCCTTGATTTATTAATTTTTGAGACCCAATTTAACTTCTAATCGAGTATTATAAGTCAAAACATTATATCTATGGGCATCAAACAAATAATAGCTGTAGCTTCAGCAAAAGGTGGCGTAGGCAAATCTACTATCTGTGCTAATTTAGCATCGCATTTTGCAAAAGATTTTAAGGTTGGAATACTTGATGCTGATATTTATGGACCTAACCAGCATATCCTTTTTAAGGTCTCTGACTCTAAGCCAGAAGTAAAAACTATAGATAATAAAAAATCATTTATACCTGTTGAGATAAACAAAATTTTTTTAAATAGTATGGGATTTATTCTTGATAATGATAAAGCTGCTATGTGGAGGGGTCCGATGTTAAGTGGAGCCATTAAACAGCTCAAGGATTTAACGCAATGGGGTGATCTAGATTATTTATTTATTGATATGCCTCCTGGCACTGGTGACGCATACTTAACAGTCGCTGCAGAAATAAAACCAAATTATGTTGTCTTGGTTACTTCTCAGAGCAGGCTGGCTGTTCAAGATACAATCAAATCTAAGGTAATGTTTGATAAGCTCAAGATACCAATTCTTGGAGTAATTGATAATATGTCTTATTCAATTTACCCACATTCTGATGAGCAAATCTCCGATTATCCACCATTGAATCTTGAGAGTGAGGTTGGCTTAAACGTATTAGGATCCATTCCAAGATCAAAAGAATTAGCTGATTTTAATCCAAATCAGTTATCACATTTATTTAAGCCAATTTATAATGAGTTGGTGAAAATCACATCATGAAACTTAATAAATTTAATCTAACTTTTTTATTTTTAATTTTAAGCATTCATTCTGTTGCTGCAGACGATCCATTTGAAGATTACAATCGTAAAATATGGGCTTTCAATGAATTTCTTGATGATAATTTTGCTAAGCCAACTGCTGAAATTTATACGTCTATTGCACCTGACTTTGTAGAAGTAGGAGTCAGTAATTTCTTTAGAAATTTAAATGAACTAGATAATACTGCCAATCAATTGCTGCAAGGCAGACCCTTGTTTGCATTGAATGATTTTTCACGATTCCTTATAAATTCAACTCTTGGTTTAGGAGGTTTTATTGATGTTGGTTCAAAATTTGGTCTCGAAAGACATGATGAGGATTTTGGGCAAACATTAGGAGCTTGGGGCGTTTCATCTGGACCATTTTTAATGATTCCAATATATGGACCGTCTACTCCACGAGGGCTGGCAGGCAGAAGCGTTAGCTCAGTTCTTAGTGGCACATTTGCTATAGAGGAGACAGATATAAGGCTTGGGATTACAGCTCTTGATGCCTTAGAGACTCGCGCGAGATACCTAGAAGTTGAAACGTTAATTATTGGAGATAGGTATTCATTTATAAGAGATTCTTACATGCAGTATCAAGAATTTGAATCTAGCAATGGAGAAGATCAGTCTGATGATTTTGTGGATGACATGGACGATTTCTTATTAGATTGAGGTTTATACTAATGCGATTAAATCATCCAGTGTGGCTTCTAGATTATTTTTTTGCATTGTTTCGAGAACTAAGGTTCTGTAAGCTTTAGCATTTTTCAATCCACGATTTAAGCCAAATATATGCTTGAGTGTTCTTGAGAGGGGATGCCCTAAATCAAGTTGCACCATGCAATACTGTAAATACTTTTTCAATATGGCTTTTCTATCCTCTCCCAGATCTTCCTCATCAAAAATAGCTGAATCAACATTGCTCACAATCATAGGATTATCATAGGGACTTCGTCCAAGCATCACTCCATCAACTTTATTTAAATGCTGCAATGACTCATCAACATCTTTAATTCCACCATTTATTACGATCTCTAATGTAGGAAATTCTTTCTTGAGTTGATATACATTTTCGTATTTTAGAGGAGGAATTTGTCTATTTTGCCTTGGTGTTAGTCCTTTTAGTATTGCAACCCTAGCATGAACAATAATCGTTTTAAGGTTCGGATTTAGAATCTTGGAGACAAAATCGTTCAAAAAATTTACATCATCTCTATCATTGACGCCTATTCTACATTTAACGGTTACAGGAATCGTTGTGACTGATTGCATAGCTTCTAAACAGTTTTTTACCAATTCTGGATCTTGCATAAGGCATGCTCCAAAAGACCCTTTCTGTACTCTTTCAGAAGGGCACCCTACATTCAAATTTATTTCATCGTAGCCAAGGGATGCACATATTTTTGCACACTGGGCGAGTTCATTTGGATCAGAACCACCCAACTGAACCGCTACTGGATGCTCAATTTCTTTATTAAAATTTAACTGCTCAAGACAGCCACCATGAATGATTGCCCCAGTTGTTACCATTTCCGTATATAAAAGAGCCTTTCTTGTAATTAAGCGAAATAAAAATCTGTCATGTATATCCGTGCACTGCATCATCGGAGCAATGCAGAATTTATGACTTAATGACATTGAATTATAAAAATGTAACCACTGATATAAAGCCTACAATGCTGAGCACAATAGTATACGGTAGAGCCATAATCACCATTCTCATGTACGAAAGATTAATTAAAGGTGCCAGAGATGAAGTTAAAAGAAATAAAAAGGCTGCTTGGCCATTAGGCGTTGCAATGCTCGGAATGTTTGTTCCAGTGTTAATGGCGATAGCCAGTTTATCAAATTGCTCTCTAGTTATAATATTCATATCTAATGCATCTTTGATCTCATTTATATAAATTGTTGCAACGAAAACATTATCACTTATCGCTGAAAGCACTCCGTTGGCGACAAAAAATATTGGAGCTTGGTTGTTGGCCTCTTGAGCTAAGACATATGTAATAATTGGTGTAAATAGTTGTTGATCTGCTATTACACTCACAACTCCAAAAAATACAACTAATAATGCTGTGAATGGTAGGGCTTCTTTAAACGCATCACCAAGGTCATGCTCATGCGTAATACCTTTAAATGATGTTAAGAGAATGATTACACCCAATCCAATGATTCCAACTGCCGCTAAGTGAAGTGCTAAAGCGATAATCAAGAAAACACCCACAAGCATTTCAATATAAAGTTCTAATTTGCTCTCATTAGTTCTTTGAGAAATTTCATAAGCATTGTAATCATGAAATATATTCTTAACTCTGTGAGGCAAATGATTTCCAAATCCACAGATACTAAGTTTTTCTACGGCAAAACAAGTAATCATTCCTGCAATAAATACTGGAACAGTAATAGGGGCCATTTTTATCATAAATTCAATAAATTCCCAGCCTGCAACATTTGCAATAAGAAGATTTTGAGGCTCTCCAACAATTGTGCAAACCCCGCCCAATGCTGTACCAACAACACCATGCATAATTAAATCTCTGAGAAAAGCTTTAAAATTTTCTAAGTCTTCAATGCCAAGCTCATTGAGAGAGCTATCATCGAGATGATCGTGTGCTGATGTAGAGAATGCTAGCCCAGAATTTGCTAAATGAAAGATTCTATAAAAACCTACTGCCACAGCTATGAGGACTGCTGTGACTGTCAACGCATCAAGAAAGGCTGATAAGAAAGCTGATACAAAACAAAACATTAATGATAATTTTGTTTTTGAATGAATGGTAAGAAGTAATTTTGTAAAAATTGTAAGCATTAAATTTTTCATGAAATAAATGCCTGCAACCATAAAAACTAATAACAGAATAACCTCAAGGTTATGCTCAATTTCATGAAGCAGTGAATATGAGTTAGTTAGTCCAAGAAATAACGCTTGAATTGTAATTAAACCACCAGGTTGGAGAGGGTAACATTTCAGGGCAAGTGCAAGAGTGAATATAAATTCTAATAAAATCATCCATCCAACAATGAATGTTCCATTCAAATCCATTGCATTTAAAATTAACAAAGTCATAGGATTAATTACTAAAAACGCTATGATGGTATTTTTGTACCAGTCAGGCGAGTTACCTAGAAACATTTTGTATAAGTCATTCATCATATTTAAATCCTAATTCAAATGAAATTAATCAGAGAACTTCACGAAACTTTCAAAGAAGATTCTAAGTTAATTATATTTTGTGATAACAAGATTTTATATGATCAGGCTGAAAATACTTATAGTTTTGACTTAAAAGATTTAAATTTAACAAATCAATTAGGCCCCTATTTAGCTATAGCATCCATTGATAGTTGCTATGTATATGTTCTAGATATTAAAAAAGATCAAAATATTTTGGGTCTATTTATGGATCCTGATGTTGTGCAATTTTTAGATTTAAGACAAATACTAGGCGTATTAGATCAACCTAGTTTCCTAACATTATCACGCGCAACAATTCTTAAAGCATGGTCAGTAAATAATGGTTTTTGTAGTATTTGCGGCAATCAAAATTCATTTAATGAAAAAGAGGGCGCTTTTGAATGCTCATGTAATTTAGCCCCAAAATATCCTACTCTATCCCCTTGTATCATTACTTTAATTCATGATGAAGATAAGATCTTGCTTGGAAGGAGTAAATTCTTTCCTGCTAACATGTATAGCACCCTTGCTGGTTTTATTGAAGCTGGTGAAAATGCTGAAGAGGCTTTAATTAGAGAGGTAAAGGAGGAGGTTAATGTTGAGGTTACAAATATCAAATATTACTCGTCTCAATCATGGCCATTCCCAGCGCAACTGATGCTAGGCTATTTTTGTCAATATGAAAAGGGTGAGATTATCTTGAATGATGCTGAGCTTGAAGATGCAAGGTGGTTTCATATTAATGAATTACCTATTATTCCACCTGATGCATCTATCTCTGGACAACTTATTCGCTCTTATATCGAGGATCGTTTAAAGCTCTAGTAGGTTTTTGTGCTGGCGTAGGCGCAGGAGTTGGTGCTGGCGTAGGCGCAGGAGTTGGTGCTGGCGTAGGCGCAGGAATTTGAGATGAAGATGTTGAAGTTTTGTCATTGAATGTGTTGCCATCGACTTCTTCAGTTGGTTTTTTTGTTTTACTAACTTGAGGAGATTTGCCAGCTGTTTTCTCGTTTTTCTTTGGCGGTATGACAATTGGTTTTGAGGCTGTCTTATTAACCGGTTTCTTTTGATTGTTTGTTCTACCTTTATTATTGGGCCTTACGTTTCTGTTGTTATGCCTGTTTTCATTTCTGGTATTTTTATTTGTCTTAGGTTGGCCTTTTTTATAGTTTCTTTTTCTTTTATTTTTAAGATTTTTTTTCTTTGTTGATTTAAAAATATTAAGAGTAAAAACAGATTTTAAAAATGCAAAAAACCCTTTCTTATTTTTTGCCTTGGGCTTTCTCGGAGGAACAGACACTTTAACCAGAGGTTTAAATGATTTTTTATTTGAATTTACATCACGCCAATCCATCGAAGGTTCTGGGCTATTTGGTGTCATTTCATGTGAAAATAACTTCTTTCCAGCTGGAGCTTTTACTCGAGCAACTTTGTAATATGGTCTTGATTTGTAAGGGTCAGCTATAACCAGAATATTTACTTGATAAGTATTTTCAATTGTAATTATGTCTCTTCTTTTCTCGTTTAAAAGATAGCTTGAAACATCAGCTGGGACATAAACATGAATCTCACCAGTATTTTCTTTAGCAGCATCTTCGCCAATTATCCTCAGAATTGATTGACCTAAAGAGCGTGTACCACGGACCTGAACATGTTGAATATCATATGTTTCTTCAAGCGAGGGTCTAAGTCTTTGTCTTGATAGCTCCAATAATCCGAATCTTGATATTCCGGCAATTTGAATTCTAGCTCTGTCAGATTGAACTGCAGACCTAAAAGCATTTTCTACTTTTTGTTGATGTTTTTCATCTTGCATATCAATAAAATCAATCACTATCAATCCGCCTAGATCTCTTAACCTAAGCTGTCTGGCAATCTCCTTTGCTGCTTCCATGTTAGTTGCAAAAGCAGTTGATTCAATATCCTTGCCTTTTGTTGATCTTGCTGAATTTACATCGATAGAAACCATAGCTTCTGTTGGATCGATAACTATTGACCCACCTGAAGGTAAGGATATTTCTCTTTGAAAAGCTAATTCAATTTGGCTTTCAATTTGATATCTATTAAATAGCGCAATATCTTCATTATAGTAAATAACTTTATCGGCATGATCTGGTATTACTGATTTTGCAAAATCTAATGCTTCTGCATGCACAGCCTCATCATCGATCAGAATTTCCTCTATGTCATCTCTAAAATAATCCCTAAATACTCTTAAAATTAATTTATCATCTTTATATATAAGACTAGGGCTTGGAGCATCATTGACGGTTGATTTAATTTGCTCCCAAAGATTCATTAAATAATCTAAATCCCATTTCAGCTCTTCTGCTGATCTACCCAACCCAGCTGTTCTGACAATTACACTCATGCCATCTGGTATTTTTAGTTCATTTAATGCATTTTTAATATCATCTCTTTCATCGCCTGAAATTCTTCTTGACACACCCCCAGATTTTTCTGAGTTTGGGATCAAAACTATAAATCTTCCTGCAAGTGAAATTTGATTTGAAAGAGCTGCACCTTTAGTACCACGCTCTTCTTTTAATACCTGAACCAGAATTTCATCTCCCTCTTTGAGAGTGCATTTTTTCTTTCCTTCAGCATCCTTTGTAAAATGCTCGTTAGATAATTCTTTTAAAGGTAAAAACCCATGTCTCTCACTTCCAAAATTAACAAACGCTGCATCTAAACTGGTTTCAACTCTTGAAACTGTGGCTTTAAAAATACTTCCTTTTAATAAGGATTGAGCGTTAAATTCATTATCCAAGTCAAATAATTTCGCCCCATCAACCAAGGCAACACGAAGCTCATCAGAATACGAGCAATTAATTAGAATTCTTTTCATTTTTTTCTCCGGTACAGAGAAAGTGAATAGCACTAGTGCTTTTAGAGTTATTAGAGTCTTATCCCATGGAGCTCTTTTAACTGACCCCACGTATATCTGGGGCTTTTAAAACTTGTTTTATTCTTCTAGCACCCTTGTGCTATGTTAACTTTCTCTTGTTATTATGCTGCTTTGCAGCATTATTATTTTATGCTTAGGCTCTTTGCCATAAGCTTTCTATAGTTGCAGCTTTTTATTTATAAACTAACAATTTCAAGTATTCTACCTCAATGAATGGTAAAAACCTAAATATAATAGAGGATCACGCAGGGAGACGCATTGATAACTATTTAATCAATGTTTATAAGTCTCTTCCCAAATCAAAAATTTACAGCATGATTCGTAAAGGCGAGATAAGAGTTAACTCCGGCCGAATCAAACCAACTTATAAGCTAAAGCTAAATGATGAAATAAGAATTCCACCATATCTCATTGACTTTGATAATGATCGACCTGATATAAAGATTCCGCCAAGTCGGCTCCAGGCATTTGATGCATCTATAATTTATCAAAATGAAGATTATGTAGTTGTAAATAAAGAATCTGGATTAAGCGTTCACTCAGGAACAAATAATCAGTTTGGCCTCATAGATATAGCTAGAGCTAAATTTCCACTCTTAGAAATTGATCTGTGCCATCGAATAGATAAATCAACGTCTGGGTGCATATTATTAGCAAAAAATAAAAAATTTTTGAGACATTTTAATAAGCAACTTAAAGCTAATGAGGTTGTAAAAAAATATGAAGCTATCTTGGTAGGTGTTCTTAAAAAAAATATAAAGATAGAATCAAATATTGATATTTCAACCAAAGAGCATCACCACAAAGTGAAAGAAACAGAGCATGGAAAAAAAGCAATTTCTACTTTCAAAGTGCTCAAAAAATTTAATTCATTCACTTATGCTGAAATACTTATTAGCACTGGCAGAATGCATCAAATTAGAGTTCAAAGTTCAAACCTGAATCACCCAATAGTTAACGATAAAAAGTATGGATTATTCGATTTAAATAAATACATCGTTAAAAAAACATCTATAAGTCGTCTCGCATTACATGCTGCATCTATTTCATTTAAAGATCTAAATACACAAACAGTTAACTATCATGCAACAAAAAATAATGAATTTGATATACTGCTTTCTCAGCTAAGTAATTTAACTGTTAAAATTTAATTTATTCTGATAGGATGCATTTTTTTTAAAATATTATGGCAGTACAAAAAAGTAAAACAACAAGATCAAAGCGTGGAATGATTCGTTCCCACGATCATTTATCAGATCTCACATTATCTACTGATCCAGTGTCTGGTGAAAGACATCTTCGTCATCAAATGACTGCTGATGGTTTTTATAAAGGCCGCTTAATTAAAGATCTAAGAAAACCTATTAAAGAAGTAGAGGATAACGAAGCTCAAGACTAGCCATGTCTTTTTCTGCTTTTTTAGCATTTCCCGGCCAGGGCTCGCAACATTTATCTATGTTATCTAAGGGTGGCCTATCTAAGATAGCTCTATCCAGTGAATATTCTTCCGCATTGGAATGTTGCAGTGATCTAATATCCCATGATGCTTATAAATTAATTGAGGAAGGTCCTGAGGAATTAATAAATCAAACATCAATCACTCAACCTCTATTGCTCCTTTGTTCTTATCTCCATTTCCAAAAATTGTTAGATTGTATGGATATTGCACCTCTTTACTATGCTGGACATTCTTTAGGTGAATATACTGCTTTAGTTGCAGGCAATTCAATACCAGTTAATGAAGCTTTAAAGTTAGTAAGAAAAAGAGGGGAGTTAATGGAATTAGCACCTAAGGGATCAATGTCTGCAATCATGGGGCTTGAATACAATATCATCAGTGATATATGTTTAGCCGCATCAACAGGTGAGAATTCTCATGTTCAATGTGCAAATCTAAATTCGCCTAATCAAACTGTAATTTCAGGCCATGATGATGCAGTTAATAAGGCGCAAGATTTATGCCTTTCAGAAGGCGCTAAACGTGTAATTAAGCTTAAAGTTAGCATCGCCTCGCATAGCAAATTAATGCTTAAGGCGGCAGATGAATTTCAACAACCCCTCGAGGATGTTGAAATCAATTTACCGGATACAAAAATTATTCATAATGCATCTGTTAACACCGCATCTTCATGTGATGAAATCAGATCTCTATTAGTATCACAACTTCACTCACCTGTTAGATGGGTTGAAATATGCAAACTCATATCGACATTAAATTTACCAATTATTGAATGCGGTCCAGGAAAAGTCTTATCGGGTTTATTTAAAGCAAATAAACTTGAGGATTATTTTTCTACTTCTGACGAAGATTTTTATGAGAAGATAAATAATTATGGATAAAAAAATAGTTTTTATTACAGGAGTTTCTAGAGGCATTGGATTAGAGATCGCTAAAAGTTTTCTAAATGATGGGTACTTTGTGATCGGGACTTCTAGATCGAACTTTAATTTTAATGAGGCCCTTGGATCAGAACAGTGTCTTCATATACCTTTAGATGTTACGGATAGAGTTCAAGTTAATAGTTGCTTGGAGCAATTAAAGACACAGGAAAGAATTCCAAATATATTAATTAATAATGCTGGGATAACCAAAGATCAGCTTTTTTTAAGAATGAAAGATGAGGATTGGGATGATGTGATTAATTCAAATCTAACAAGTGTTTTTAATATTACTAAATTATTTATTAAATTTATGGTGAAAGATAGGTCTGGAAAGATCATCAATATATCTAGCGTTGCTGGGTTAATGGGTAATCCAGGCCAAGTTAATTACTCTGCTAGTAAAGCAGGCTTAGGTGGTTTTACTAGATCGTTAGCAAAAGAGGTGGCTGCTAGAAATATAACAGTGAATTGCATAGCTCCTGGATTTATTGAGACTGATATGACCAATCATTTTAAGAGCGATGAATTAGAAAATATATTAAAACAAATCCCAGCAAATAAAATGGGCAACCCACAGGATATTGCTGATTTAGCTCTGTTTTTAGCTTCTTCTAATGCAGATTATATTACTGGTCAGACAATTTCTGTGGATGGCGGACTTTATATGAATTAATGATTTTATATGTTTTTGGTAGAAATGTTGTAGAATAGATTTTTTTAAACGGAGGATGCCCTGTGAGTATCGAAGAAAGAGTAAGAAAAATTGTTTGTGAGCAGCTTGGTGTTGGCGATGATGAGGTTAAAAATGACTCTTCATTTGTCGATGACTTAGGCGCTGATTCACTTGATACAGTAGAACTTGTAATGGCTCTTGAAGAAGAGTTTGAACTTGAAATTGCTGATGAAGAAGCAGAAAAGATTTCGACCGTCCAAGAAGCTGTAAATTTCATAAATTCCAACAGCTAATTACTTCTTAAATGAAGCAACTACACAGAAGAGTTGTAGTTACTGGCTTAGGTATCCTTTCACCAATAGGCAATACTGTTGATGATGCTTGGCATTCATGCATTGAAGGTATATCAGGTATCACAACTGTTGATGTTGGATTAGAAAATAATCCAGTAAAAATTGGTGGTCGTTTAAAGAATCTTGATCCAGCAAATTTTCTCGATTCCAAAGAAATTAGAAGAATTGATCCATTTATTCAATATGGAATTATTGCCGCAAACCAATCTATCGAGAATTCTGGAATACTTGATTCCAGCATTGACTTAACAAAGGTAGGTGTCAATTTTGGAGCTGGTATTGGCGGTATTGATACCATTGAAAAGAATAAAATTCTATTAGAAGAAAGGGGTTATAAAAAAGTATCTCCTTTTTTTGTTCCCGGCTCTATTGTCAATATGATATCTGGCCTTGTTTCTATAAAACATGGTTTTATGGGCCCAAATACTTCTGTAGTAACTGCTTGCTCAACAGGCAATCATTGCATAGGTACTGCTGCCAGATCTATTGCATGTGGTGAGGCTGATGTAATGATAGCTGGAGGCGCGGAAATGGCTTCTACACCCCTTTCAATCGCAGGATTTATCTCTGCCAGGGCTCTGTCTATGAATCCAAACCCAGAAGCTGCTAGTAGACCCTGGGATATAGATAGAGATGGTTTTGTATTATCAGACGGAGCAGGATCACTTGTCATAGAGGATTATGAACATGCGAAAGCTCGAGGTGCAACAATTCATGCTGAAATTATTGGCTTTGGCACAAGTTCAGATGCCTACCATATGACAGCACCGCCCGAGGATGGGAGGGGAGCAACCCTAGCTATGTTAAATGCGATTGATGATGCTGAAATTAATTCATCAGAAATTGATTATATTAATGCGCATGGCACTTCAACTCCTCTGGGAGATATTGCAGAAACTATTGCTTTAAAAAATGTATTTGCCAATGCTGTACCTCAGATTAGCTCCACTAAATCAATGACTGGACACACATTGGGCGCAGCAGGTGCAATTGAATCAATTTTTTGTATTAAGGCTATTAACGAAGGAATTGTTCCGCCTACTATCAATCTTGATAATCCTGATCCTCTGTGTGATTTAAATTACACTCCACTAGTCTCTACTGAGAAAAAGATTGAAGTTGCAATGAATAACTCTTTTGGATTTGGAGGAACAAACTCTACTCTTGTTTTCAAAAAAATCTAAATTTTCTATTTTTCTATTTACCCTAGCTATAGTTGTTATCGTTTTACTAGGATCTTCTGAGTCTATTGTTTACTCAAGGGTGCACGATACTAAAGAGTTTTATAATGTTGAAGAGGGCGCTTCTTTCAATTCAATACTTGAAGACTTTGAATTGCCGTCTCTAAAAAAAATTCTACTGAAGATATATTTTAAAAAAAATGGTATCAATGTTGCTCAAGCTGGGTATTACAAACTTAAAAATAAATCATGGAAAGATTTTATTTCTTCGATAGGTAATGGTGATGTAGTTATATTTAAGCTAAATATTCCAGCAGGTAAAAACTTATATGAAATTAAACAAATACTCTTAGATTCATATTTAAACAATGATTGTGATAATTTTGAATGTCTGGATCATAGTTTTAAATATATCGAGGGAACATTAAAACCAGATACTTATTTTTATAAATATGCCTCCTCAATGAGTGATATATTAAAGCAATCACAAGCTGAATTTATTCAATTGGCAAGCAATCTTTGGGCAAAGAAAAATCCGAATACGCCATTAAAAAGTTTATCTGACGCTATAATTCTCTCATCTATAGTTGAAAAAGAGGCAGGTAATGATAATGAGAAGTCCATTATAGCTGGCGTATTTCTGCATAGATTATCTATAGGCATGAGATTGCAGGCTGATCCAACAATTATTTATGGTTTATTGCCTGAATTTAATGGCAATATTACAAAAGCCAATCTAAGGGATAAGAACAATATTTATAATACATATCAAATATCAGGGCTCCCGCCAACACCCATATCAACAGTTAGCAAATCATCTTTGGAAGCAGTAATATTGGGTATGCAAAATGATTATCTATACTTTGTAGCCAAGGGTGATGGAACTCATAAATTTTCAAAAACTTACAAAGAGCACCTTGAGGCTGTTAGAAAATATCAACTAAATTGAATGATGAAATTAATTACGTTTGAAGGAATTGAAGGGGTCGGTAAATCTACTCAAATAAATTTACTACTAGAATGGCTTACAGCTAAAGGATTTTCTACTAAGCTTCTAAGGGAGCCTGGATCAACTGATTTTGGTGAAAAGATTCGTAACTTACTGCTATCAAAAGAATCTAATATTTCAGCACACACTGAGCTATTACTCATGTTTGCAGCAAGATCAGAGATGATTTCAGAACATTTGATCGATAGCACATGTGATTTTATTCTATGTGATAGGTTTTACCATGCCTCTATTGCTTATCAAGGATATGGAAGAAAACTTTCCCTTGATTTAATTGATAGATTAATCAAAGGCATAAATTGTCCGACACCTGACCTAACCATAATCTATGATCTTGATGTAAAAATAGGCTTTGAAAGAAAAGCTAATGATGTCATTGACAGGATTGAGTCCTCTGGAATGGAATTTTTTGAAAACGTAAGAAATGGCTATAAACAATTGTCTGAAACTAGGGCAGAGGTAGAAATTCTAGATGCGTCTCAGTCTGTTGATTTGATTTTTCAACAAACTAAAGTTTTAGTTGAGCGTCTATTTTAGAATGAGCGTTGATCGTTATCCGTGGTTGAATGATGCAATAAATGCATATAAAAATATAAATTTTCCATCATCAACAATTATTGAAGGTGAATCAGGTCTAGCCAAGCAACACCTCGCTAAATATTTTGCACAAAAATTATTATGCTCCAACGAACTAAACGCTTGTGATAACTGCAACTCCTGCAATTATTTCTTAGCTGGTTCACATCCTGATTACTGTTTTCTTTCTAAAGATGCTTGTTCTAGTGTGTTGCACACATATTCTAAGGCCAAAAATGATTCATTAACTTCAAAAAAAATTGAAGGTGTCAGGGCTTTGAATGATTTCATTTCAATGACTAATTCAGTCTCTGAGCATAGAGTGGCAGTCATTTTTGATGCTCATTTAATGAATATCAATGCTCAAAATGCACTACTCAAAACTTTGGAAGAATTGCCTGCTAACAAGCATATTTTTATAGTATCAAATCAACGCAAATATTTTTTACCAACCATATATAGTCGATCAAGTTTGATTTCAATCAAAAACCCTGATTCACATATTGTTAATCAATGGATTTTAGATCAAGGTTATATTGATTTTTCAACATTAAATTTTGCTCCTGACTCAACTCCACTAGAGATTGAAAGCATGATCAATGATGGTAAGGCTGGGCAATACACTGAGATTTCTCAAAACCTGAATTCTTACTGCCTTGGTGAAATAACAACGCCTGATTTATTGAAATTTTTTAAAGAAACTAACATTTCATTTGATGAAAAAATTAACTCCATCATTCTTTTTTTAAAAACATGCATCGGAATCAATCAAGATTTCTATAAATCTCACCCCTTTATTACATCAATAGAGAATATGAAATTGGATACAGTTGCTGTATCTGATTTAATTGAAGAATTGGTTGATTATAAATATCAGCTCAATAAGGTGCCTGCACTAAATGAGCAAATTGGACTTAATAATTTTTTTTATAAAATTAAAAACCTTTATAGTTAAGCTGTTGCTCCACCATCAACAATGATTGTTTGGCCATTGATGTACTTACCTGCATCAGAAGCTAACATTATTGCTGCACCAGCAACCTCGTCTGGCTCACCAATTCTTCTCATAGGATGTGTGCTTGTGTAATTATCGTGAATTGTGGGGTTCTCCCATAAACCCTTTGCAAAATCAGTTCTTATGAGGCCTGGAGCAATGCTATTGGCTCTAATATTGTATTGACCATATCCAACTGCAATATTTTTTACCATTTGGATATCGGCTGCTTTACTTAAATTGTATGTACCTATTATGTTGTTACCTCTAGTTCCGCCTACACTTGAGATAATGATAATCACTCCATCTTTACGTTCGATCATTTGAGGAGTCACTAGATTAGTTAGAATATGATTTGCTTTGATATTGTTGTTCATCACTTTATCAAAAGCATCTGATGGAATATCAGACATCGAGCCCATAAATGGATTTGTTGCAGCATTACAAATTAAAACGTCAATTTTTCCTAGGAGTTTATTAGTCTTATCTACAAGATTTTCAAGCTCTGATTCATGAGCAATATTTCCTGCGATAGGAAAAGCTAGCTCAGATCCAAGCTCATTATTTATTTCGTTTGCAGTATCCCGGCATGCTTCAATTTTCCTGCTTGAAATAATCACTTTGGCTCCGTGAGATGCTGCATGGAATGCAATGGATTTGCCAATACCTTTTGACGAACCTGTGATTAAAAATGATTTGTTTTTTAAATTAAATAATGACATTTAGCTTATAATCCTAGTATGTTTAAAAATGTTGAAATTTATTCTAAATCAAATTGTATCTTTTGTGATAAGGCCAAACATTATTTTTCACAAAATGATATTTCCTATATCGAACACAATGTAGAAGTTCCTGAAGTCTTTGAGACTTTATTAGCTAGAAACCCTAATGCTAGGACGATGCCTCAGATTTTTGTGGACGATGAATTGATAGGTGGTTACACGGATTTGATGGAGTGGATTGAAAAATAAGGATTAAGTTATGGTTGCCTTTAATGATTTTTTATTGCTGTTAGATGGTTATCTTAGTGGTTCTTGGTGGTTCCCTGCATTTCTTATAGGTACAGGTATATTTTTTACTGCCTATTTGGGTTTTCCTCAATTTAAGTTCTTCGGTCATGGTTGGAGAATTGTTACTGGTAAATACGGAAAAAACGATTCTGAAGGCGAGACTACGCCTTTTGAAGCTTTAACAACAGCAATGTCTGGTGCAGTGGGCACTGGTAATATTGGTGGAGTTGCTTTGGCAATTTGGATTGGAGGACCTGCAGCTATTTTTTGGATGTGGATAACGGCAATTTTTGGTATGACAACCAAGTTTGTTGAAGTAACAATGGCGCATAAATACAGAACAACTCTATCTGATGGTTCTATTTCCGGTGGACCAATGTATTACATTGAAAAAAGTTTTAATAAGAGGTGGGCGGGAGTGCTATTTGCTGCCTTGATGATGATATGTGCTATCGGTTCAGGCAACATGCCTCAGATAAATAATATTGCAAGTGTTCTTGATTCAACTTTCAGCATTCCTAAGCTAGCTACAGGCTTAATACTAGGATTTATGTTGTGGCTAATTATCTCAGGCGGCATTAAAAGAATTGCTAAAATAGCGAGCAAGTTAGTTCCTTTTATGGCAGTCATCTATTTTGGCGGAGCTTTGATTGTTGTGGTAGAGAATTATCAAAATATTATTCCTTCTTTTCATTCAATATTTTCTCAAGTTTTTTCTGGCTCTGCTGCTGCTGGTGGCTTCTTGGGCGCTAGTTTCGCAATGAGTTTAAAGCTAGGTGTTGCTAGAGGATTATATTCGAATGAAGCAGGGCAAGGCTCATCACCAATTGCTCACGCATCTGCAAAGACTGAGCATTCAGTAGAGCAAGGAATGGTATCAATTCTAGAACCTTTCATAGATACAATTGTTGTCTGCAGCGTTACTGCTCTTGTCATCCTATCCAGCGGTGCATGGATAGAGAAATATGAAAATACATTTGAAAGATCTTCGATGGCAATTTTTGAAGGCAAGTATTCTGAGTCGAACACAAATGATGTAGAGGAACTTGGTAAGTATATTCTTGATGCTAGAAAATTCACCAACAATACAACAGCAGTCAAGAATTTCTCTGGAAATTTAGCTATTGTTAAAGGAGAAATTCAACAAGCTGATGTAACAATTTTTCATAACAATTCCATAGCTGAAGATGTTACTTTTTATAAAAATGGTGACTTTTTTGACGGATCTCTTGAAATACTTAATGGAGAAATAAAAGATTCATCAATCACAGTTAACGGAAAATCTTTAATACACTCAGCCGAACTTACATCCAAAGCATTTGGGTCAGGTGTTCTTGGAAAATATGGAGAATACATTGTTGCCATTGGATTGCTCTTATTTGCATTTTCTACAGCCATAGCTTGGTCTTATTATGGAGATCGATCTACTGCCTATATTTTTGGTGAAAACGCTGTTCCTTGGTATCGAATGATCTATGTAGTTTGCTTCATAGCTGCAGCTATAATTGATACAACAGTTGTTTGGAATATTGCCTATGTAGTGGTAGCACTTGTCACAATACCAAATTTATTTGCCTTATTTATCCTCAGAAAAGAGATGAAGGAACAAGTTACAAGTTATGTAATTGAAAAATAGATTAATTCGACCTATTTTTTAATTCTTGAAGAACATCAGAATAGCTAAGATTTAATTTTCTTAACATAACTAAGAGGTGATAGATTAAGTCAGCCGTCTCGTCAATAACGCGCCCATCATTAGTTGCTGCTGAGATCGATACTTCCCCAGCTTCTTCAGTAACTTTTTTAGCAATTTCTTTTATTCCATCCTTATAAAGCTGATATGTATATGAAGATATGTTGCCCTCTTTGAATCTTGCATCAATGGTTTGTTCCAATTCATTGGTAATGTTTTGTGAAGAGGGTGCATCAAGAAAGCACGAATTATTATTTAAATGACATGTTGGTCCAGAATTTTTAGCAAGCACTAACAAAGCATCCTTATCACAATCATGACGAATATTCTTGATAGATAATTTATTTCCAGAGGTCTCACCTTTAGTCCATATCTTTTTTTGGGTTCTGCTATAGAAGGTAGCAAAGCCTGACGATTGGGATATCTCTAATGCTTCTTTGTTCATATAACCCAACATTAAAATTTCTAGGGTTTCATAATCCTGAATGATGGCTGGAATCAAACCATCAACCTTTTTCCAATCCAAAGTTATCATTTTCATATCCTTATATTTATTTTATTAGTTTTAAGAACTTCTTTTATCTCACCTATGGAAAACTCATTTCTATGAAATATGCTTGCTGCTAGGGCGCCATCTACATTTGTTTTTTGAAAAACATTAATAAAGTCCTGTGGCCCACCAGCTCCACCTGAGGCAATCATAGGAATTGAACAAAACTTCTCAAGTGTTTGAAGTAGACCTATATCATAGCCTTGCTGAACACCATCTTGACCCATTGCATTTATTACAACTTCTCCAGCACCAAGTTCCTGTACTCTAACAATCCAATCGGTTGCTAAAATAGCTGTTGAATAAGCAGTCTTCTCGCTACCAGTTTTTGCAAAAAGGTATGCTTCATTATCAATAATTTTGATATCCATGCCTATTACTACGCACTGTGAGCCAAACTCATTGCTTAATTGTTTTATTAATTTTGGATTACCTAGTGCGGGGGTATTAATTGAAATTTTATCAGCCCCAAGGTTTAATATTTCCTTAGCATCATCTAGGGTTTTAATCCCTCCAGCAACACAAAAAGGTATATTAATAACTTCAGCAATTTTTGATACCCAATCTCTATTAACAATAGCTCCCTTGGTACTAGCTGAAATATCATAAAACACTAACTCATCAGCGCCATCATCAGAATATTTCTCTGCTAAGTCTAAAATTGAACCAACAATTTTATGATTTTTAAATTGAACGCCTTTTACAACTTTATCCCCTTTTACATCCAAACATGGAATGATTCTTTTAGTAATCATTATCTAGATCCCTTAGTGAGATATTTTTTTCGTAAATAGCTTTACCGATAATTGCTTCCTTGATATTCATCGATTTTAAGTTATTTAAATCGTCAAGAGACCTAATGCCCCCTGATGCAATAAGATTTATTGATGGGAATAAATGTAAAAGATCTTTGTAAACACTATAACTGGGTCCTTGCATCGCGCCATCTAGCGATATATCAGTGGCAAGGATATTAGAATAAAATGGCTGATCAGATATAAATTCGTATAAGGGAATTTCACTATTATCTTGCCAACCATGAGTATATATAGTGGGGGCGTTGTTAATTTTTTTAAAATCTAGCGCTAACACTATCTGGCTAGAATCAAAATGTTTCTTAAGGTCTTGGATAAAATTTTTTTGGAATAAAGCTGTACCTAATATAATTCTAGACACGCCCATATCTAGCATATTTTCAACCTGTTGAATTGTTCTAATCCCCCCACCAACTTGAATAGATATATCTGGAATTTCAAGAATTTTTGTAATTACACCTTTGTTTATCTGGTTTCCACTTTCAGCACCATCCAAATCAACTATATGCAGATAATTCAGGTGATTGGACTTAAAAATCTTTGCTTGAGCTAAGGGATCACGATCATATTCGGTGACTTCTTTGAAATCTCCTTTGAGCAATCGAACGCAACGACCGTTTTGTATATCAATAGCGGGTAATATCTTCATTAGAATTAAAAAAATAATCTAGAAATCTTTGACCTGCTTGCGATGATTTTTCTGGATGAAATTGACATCCATAATAATTGTTTGTTTGAACAGCGGCCGAATAGGGCAGGCTGTACTCTGCAGCAGCTAACGTGTGATCATAAATTGGAGAGTAATAACTATTAGCAAAATAGTAGTGATCATTAAGTTTATCTTCAGAACTATTTACAAAGGTCACTTTATTCCATCCCATCTGTGGAACCTTGGTATTAATATCAGCTTTAAATTTCTTAATATTTCCCGCAATAATTCCCATGCACTCTGTGTCATGTTCTTCAGAATGCTCAAAGAGCACATGCATGCCAATGCAAATTCCCAGGACGGGCTGAGTTAGATTTTTGATAGTTGGAACTAGGTTATTGGTCATAAGATTGTTCATAACGCTGTTAGCCGATCCAACACCAGGCAAAATAACAAATGAAGCATTAGATACCACATTTCTATCATTTGTAATGATGGTTTTCATGTTGCGAAGCTCAACGGCTCTTTGAACTGAGCGAAGGTTTGCGCCTCCACAATCAATAATTGCTACTGTCATAAAATCCCTTTTGTGGATGAAGATGACGATGATTCAATTACCACAGCTGACTTCAAACATCGTGCAAAGGTTTTGAATGTAGCTTCAAGCAAATGATGTGAATTTTTACCAGTTGTCTCGATATGACATGTCATTGCAATTGAATTAATTAAAGATATAAAAAAATGTTCAAACATTTCTGTTGGGAAATCGCCAACATAATCTCGTAACGCTGAACACTTAAAATTCAGATATCGTCTAGAGCTTAAATCTATGCTCACAATGCTCTTAACCTCATCCATAACCAAGATTTCACTTGATGCATATCGAGCTATACCAACTCTACTTCCAAGAGCATTGTTTATTGCTTCTCCTAAGGCAATCGCAATATCCTCAATAGAATGATGCTCGTCTATCTCCAAATCACCCAAACAAGTTAAATTTAAATCTATGGAGCCATGTTTTGAAAATTGCTCTAAAAGATGGTCTAAATAGTTTAAACCGGTTTGAATATTGTAATTACCTGTTCCGTCGAGATTTAAGTCAATGAATATATTAGTCTCATTTGTTTTTCTGATTTCACTATAGCTTCTAGATACTAATTTTTTTAATGCTATATCTTCTCGTATTTTTACCGCTTGCTGATGTGCATCCAAAGTCTCTGCTTTAGCCATTTCTAGCACGGTATCCTTTAGGTTATTGAAGCCTTCTGCAGATGCCGTTTGAACACTTATATATTTCCCGAAATCAGTAACACTGAGTCCTGAGTGAACTTTTGCTTGACCATTAGTTGGTAATACATGATTTGAGCCAGATGAATAGTCACCAAATGATTCTGGACTTAACGCCCCACAAAAAATTGATCCTGCATTGTTAATCTCTATTAAGTATTTTGAATAATCTTCATCTAGCAAAATAAGGTGTTCAGGAGCGCATTCATTGATTAGGCATATAGAATCATTGAAAGATTTAGACTTAATTAGTAATACATTTTTTATACTTTGTGTGAGGATATTTTGCCTAGCTAAGCCACTCATTTGTTTTAAAATCTCAGTTTTGACCTTTTTTAGCAGAGCATGATTGTTTGAAATTATGAAGGCCCTTGAATTTGGATCATGTTCTAATTGAGATAAAGCATCAGCAGCTGCAATAGAAATTTTTTCAAGATCATTGCTGACTATCATCACTTCACTTGGTCCCGCTGGAAGATCAATCGCAACATCGTTAGAGGATAGTTTTTTTGCCTCATTAACATATGCATTACCTGGTCCAAATATTTTATTAACTTTTGGGATAATTGTAGTTCCATATGCCATGCCAAAAATTGCTTGAGCGCCTCCAACTTTATATATTTTTTTTATGCCATAGATTTTTGCTATCCATAATATTTCAGGCGGTACCAAGCCATTTTTATTCGGAGGAGTGCAAATAATAATATTTTTACATCCAGCTACTGTAGCTGGTATTAGTTGCATTAATAACGATGAGATTAATGGAGCGCTACCTCCTGGAACATAGATACCAACCGAATCAATGGGCCTGAATTCTTTCCAGACTTTGATGCCTTTTGTTGTTTCTACAGGACTCCCTATAAATCCTTTTTTGTCGTTTTCACAAATATTTTTTATGTTAGCTGCTGAGTGAAGAATCGATTGCTTTAACTTATCAGAAACCAATAGATCAGATTTTGATATTTCCGATGCCTTAACTTTAAATGACTTTGGTGATTTAGTATTTAATTCTTTGTTAATTTGATCAAAAGCAGATGTGCCTTGACTTAAAACAAGATTCTTAATCCTAAGGACTGTCTCGGAAATATTTTCACTTGAAGAGTTTTTTGAAGACCATTGAATTTCCTTCGTTGAAGCTGAGCGATTAATAATTTTCATTTAATTTAATATTTTTTCAACAGGCAAAACTAAAATTGAAGATGCTCCATTAGATTTAAGCTTTTCCATTGTTTCCCAAAATACAGGCTCTTTGCATAATGCATGTATTGCTACTTTGTTATCTTTTTGCAACGGAATGATTGTTGGGGAATCTGCACCAGGCAGTAATTTACAAATTATTTCAGTTGAATGGCTGTAGGCATTCAACATAACATATTTACTTTCTGCAGCATTAATAACTCCCTCAAATCGCTTTATCAAGCTAACAATATTATTTTGTCTAATTTTATTTAACGACACTGGAGAAATTAAAACTGCTTCAGAGTCCATGAGTGACTTAAATTCGACTAAGTTATTGGCTTCTAGTGTCGCACCTGATGAAACTAAATCACATATACAATCTGCAATGCCTATATAGGGAGTGAGTTCTACAGAACCATTAATCTTGATAACCTCAGCGTTAATTGAGTTTTTTTTCAGATATTTTTTTACAAGTGCAGGATAAGAGGTCGCTATTTTTTTATTTTTAAGAGACCTTAACTTTGAATTTAATGGTTTTGCAAACGCTAGTTTGCATTTAGAAAATCCTAATTTTAATAATGGTTTAGCAGTAATTTTATTATTTGTAGCTGACTGTTCAGCTAAGACATTTTGACCCACTATTCCAAGATCTGCCACGCCTTTAGATACAAGAGAGGGGATATCATCATCTCTAACCAGCAATATATCGATATTCATATTTGAAGATCTTGCTAAAAGACGCTCTCCATTTGTTAAAAAATTAATGCCAGATTTGATCAATAGGTTTTTGCTATTTTCAAAGAGTCTTCCTTTCCTTTGGATGGCTACGGTTATTTTTGATTGCATGATGCTAGCCCTTTTTTAATACTTTTATATAACCTTGATTGGTCTCCTTAAATAGAAACCTGGCTACACGTGTTACGGTTGCCGTAGATGTATTAAGTTTAGATGCAATATCTCTATATGTAGACTTGCCTTCATACAATAATTTAGCTACTTCCCAACGTTCTTCCATAGCCTCTATTTCAGATGGTGTGCACAAATCCAACAGGAAATTCTCTATATCTTTTGATGAATTTAATTCTTTTAATACTTTTGATAATTTCATTACACGATTCTATATGTTTTAGCATGCTAAAACAACCATACAAATTAATAAATATAAAATTCTCATAAATAGGTTAAAATTATTAATAAAAGGAGATCACATGACTATTTCAATAAATGAAAATTTTCCAAATCAAGAGTTAAGAATCTTAATCGATGGAGAGGTTCAAAATATAAATTCAGTCGACTACTTCAAAGGAAAAAAAATTGTTTTGGTAGGCGTTCCCGGTGCTTTTACGCCAACTTGCCATCAATCGCATTTACCAGGTTACACAGAGAACTTGCAAAAGTTTAAAGATAAAGGTTACAACGTTACCTTTATAGCAGTAAATGACCCGTTCGTTATGAAATCTTGGTCTGAGGCCTCTAATGCAGAAGGGATAGATATGTTAGCGGATGGTAATTGTTATTTGACTAATGAACTAGGTTTAACAATGGATGGTTCCGCCTTTGGACTTGGTAATAGATGCAAGAGATTTGCGATGATAGTAGATAATGGAATTGTTCAATCTATTGATATAGAAGATCCAGGAGCTATGGACGTTTCTTCAGCTGAATCTCAACTTGCCAAAATCTAAGAAAAAATTTTTATTTGCTGGATTGGGTACCATGGGCTACCACATGGCAGGGCACCTTGCTTCAAAAAAAGATTTTGATATTTACGTTTATAACAGAACAGAAAGTGTTTTAGATAGATGGTTGAGTGAATATAGTGGTTTTAAATTTAGCCTAACTGATTCTAATGATATTCATTTTAATGGTTTAATTACATGCCTAAAAAATGATGAAGCTATTGAAGACCTTTTGCTGAACAAGAGATTGATTTCGAACTTAAAAAAAAATTCATTTATCCTTGATCACTCAACTACATCCTTAAAACTGATAGATTTGATTGCCTCTGATCAGGTTATTATTAAAAATAATATCTCTTTCTTTGATGCGCCAGTCAGTGGCGGGGAAGCAGGAGCTATAAATGGAGTTCTATCTGTAATGTTTGGAGGCCCAAAGAATAAAGTCTCAACTATAAAGAAAGTAATGAATGCTTATTCAAAATCAATTATACATATTGGGCCCAATGGTCATGGTCAATTAACAAAAATGGTTAACCAGATATGCATAGCTGGTCTAATTCAAGCTTTATCTGAAGGAATATTGCTTGGAAAATCTGTAAATTTAAATATGAAAAAAGTATTTAAAGCTATCTCTAATGGAGCAGCTCAATCTTGGCAAATGGATAATAGATTTGAAACGATGATAAATGACCAATTTGACTTTGGCTTTGCAGTAGATTTAATGATTAAAGATTTAAATATTGCATTAAAAGCGTCAAAAGATAACAACCTTAATCTCAAAATATCAAATCAAGTTTTAAAGCAATACAAGAAACTTTCTAATCAAGGCGATGGAGATTTAGATACATCTAGCCTAATTAAAATAATAAGGTAAAAGTAATTTTTTAAAAGTATATTTTAAGTAATTGGCTCATATCCAAACCTTAGAGAAATTTGATTCAACTTAGTAAAATCATCTTTCATATCAAAAAATTCAATATAGTCCTTCCATTTTTCTATAGAAGATTTATACAAAGGTTTTGTTACCTGTGAGTGACTTGCGGTTTTGATAATGGATCTATTTTTAGCTGTTTCATAATACTCTTTGAGTGAATCATCCCACTCACACTCTAAAAATTCTAATACTCCTAAAATAGAATTATCAAAATCTGCAATAATATCTTCATATTTAATATAGTGACATTCTATATTTAGTATTTCGGAGGTAAGAAACCAAAGCTTCATACACTTCTCATATAGATTTTGAGAATCAGAGATATTTTGAAAATTAGCTGTTGATATTTGTGGTTTAAAATTCTGTGTAAAGCAGCTAAAAATAACATCAAGAGGATTTCTTGTAACAAAAATTATTTTTGAATTAGGAAAAATTTTTTTTATTTCTCCTGCATAAATGCAATGAAAGGGATGTCTATCAATTTGTATATTTTTGGAATTATCATAATATCTACTGATATCGTCCTCATAAAATTTTCTTACAGATTCAATAGATGGTGCATCTAAATTCTCTAAATACGACAAATCCATCATTGAGTTTGAAAACTTGCTGATCGTCCTTTTTAAAGAACCTTTTTCTTCCATAGAATGAATGTTGTTATGGGATCTCAAAATAGTATCTATAAGGGTGGTACCGGATCTGGGAAATCCTGTAATAAAGTATTTTGTTTTTTTGTTTTCTGGATAATTATTAGTCAAAGTTTCAAGGTTTGAATTCGACTCAAAGAACTCAAATCTTGCAGCTACCATATTTAGAAATTTATCTTTTTTTAATAAGCTGTATTTTGGATCATTAAAAGTTATTTCTTTGGATTGCTTGAAGCATTTGTAGGCCAAATTGAATTTTTTTAATCCATCATAAGATCTTGCCAAAAAATAGAGTCTGATTGGTTCGAATTTAATCAATTGAATATCACTTTCATCCAACAGTGAGAAATTTGATAATAATCTTGAAGCCTCATCAAATCTTTTTTCATCGTTTAGGCTGCAACCCAAATAAACATTAAAGATATTTAAATCTTTGATTTTATTAGGAATACTTTTTATTAATTTAGGTATTTCTACTAATCTATTGGTCTTATGCAACAAATCTAAAAGATTGACATATGAGGAATATGATGTGGGATCTAATTCTATGGCTTTTTTATATAAAGATTCAGCTCTTTCAAGGTTTATAGTATTTGAAAAGTCATATGATTTTAAAATATTGGCTAAATTGATCATCGCTGGAGTAAAGTTTGGTTCTATTTCAAGTGCTCTCTCCAAATAATCAATAGCATCATTTTGATACCCTTGATTGTCTTTAATTACAGATAAATTATTTAAGAGCAAGTGAAAGTTTTCCTCATTAGTCTCATTTATATGATTGAGCAATATTTCTTCAGCTTTGTTATAAATTTTGAGAGCTTTTAGGGTGTTTGAAAGATTTATTGCAGTGGCTATAGATTTCTTAATCTTGTATGCATCTTCTAGGTATTTATGAGAATCATTTAGTTGGTTTAACTCGCGGTATATATTTCCGATAAAACTCTTTACACCTGGATCATTTGGAAGATTATTGCTTAGACTTAGATATAATTTAAGAGATTTTTTATATTCTTTTTCCTGAAATAATTTTTTTGCCTCGATGATGGCTTCCCTTACTTTCATTGTACTCACACTAAAATATATATATAAATATATTATAATTTAAAAGCTGATAATGATTAAAAATTAAAAAACTACACTTGACCAGTCAAAATTCAATGAATTAAATTTAAGCATTTCTAAAAGTGTATTGAACAAATATCAATTGCTTTCAAGCAATAATTCAGGAAAATTAGACACATCAAGTCTAATCAAATTATTTAATGTTTAATTAAAATACACTATATTAAATATCTTAACCTTTTAACTTAGAGAAATATGAAAAATATAAAATCAGTATTAGCATTCGCTCTAATACTTTCATTTAATCTACATGCAATACCTGAGGGAGCGTTTACGACACTTCATGTACAAGCCAAGGACGTAGATAAATACATTGAATTAATGAAGAAAAATACTGGCCCATTTGAAGCCATTGGTTCAGACGTTGCAGGTGTTTGCGTAACCAAAACTGGTCATCAATACCCTGGTGAAATGTTTGTTTGGAATGCATTTCCTAGTGTTGAAAAAGCTTTTGCAGCCACTGATTTGTATGATCCGATGAACGCTTCAGGTTCCTATGAAAGAATGCGAGTAGTAAAATACTCCGCAACTTTCAAGCCGCTTAAAGAGTTCAACCTTCAGCCTGCATATGAACGTTTATGGAGATTAAATCTAAATAATCCTATGGCGTATACACAAAAAATGATTGAACTTGAAGAGGCTATAAGATCTGCTGGTCATGATATGAATATAGGAGTATTTCAACCATTAGGTGGTGGATCGGAGGTTTTTCATGTTAGAGCTGTGAGTCCATCAGCTGGTGAGTTGGGAAGGGTGGTTGATGGTTACTTTGCAGGCGGTTCATGGTCATCAATTTGGGATGAAGCTGCTCAATATATAGATAATATTGTCAGTGATACCATTGAACATTGTCAGATAATTTATACTAAATAGTTTAGTTAAAAAAAAGCCTGCAAATGCAGGCTTTTTTTTGTTTATATTTGTTATCTTTTAATCCATGTCATAGCAAGCTGAAAGAAAACAATAACCACATTCAGTGCAGTTGAAATTAAACCTCCAGGAATAAACCCTGAGTTAACTCTTTCAATTAAATCAGCCCCTCTTGATGATACTTCTGGAAGTAATGCCATGTTTTCAGCTGCTCCACTAATTATTGCTCCGCCAATTTGCGCAGTGTTGTAAAACATTATTCCTACAAGAAGATAAAATATAGTTGCTGTTATTTTTCCCATAACCGGTGTTTCAGGATCTGCGGCAATTGCTGCAGCAAACCTAAATCCCAGCCAAGAGAGTAGAACCATCGCAACCATAAACATTGCATTTGATATAAAGCCTAGATACATTAAATTCCAAATTTCATATTCTGTATTCATTTTTTATTTTCTCCAAAATTAGCCCCCTTTATTGAGGTATGTTCAAATCATACAGTATGATTAATTGAGATTTTCAATAAATGTTATTCATGTAACAATGAATTCATGAATAACAATTATTGGTGCTCTAATCTTAAAATTGTTTCAATCTTATTAGCTATTTGGTTTCTTGTTTCATTTGGTTTTGGGATTATATTGTCAGATTTTCTTGACCAATTTCAAATTGCTGGATTTAAACTTGGTTTTTGGTTTGCTCAACAAGGAAGCATTTATTTTTTTGTTTTATTGATCTTTATCTATATCTATCTGATGAATAAATTGGATAAAAAACACAAAGATAATTTAGAAAAAGAATCCTAATTATTATGGATACTCAATTGCTCACTTATATATTTGTTGGTGTTTCTTTTGCCTTATATATTAGTATTGCCATTTGGTCACGAGCATCTTCAACAAATGAATTTTATATAGCTGGCAAGGGTGTACACCCAGTTGCAAATGGTATGGCAACCGCTGCTGATTGGATGTCTGCTGCTTCTTTTATTTCAATGGCTGGCCTGATTGCTTTTTTGGGCAAAGATGGATCAGTTTATCTAATGGGTTGGACCGGTGGATATGTTCTCTTAGCTCTATTGTTAGCTCCTTATTTAAGAAAATTCGGTCAATACACTGTTCCTGATTTTATTGGCACAAGATATTACTCAAATGCAGCAAGATTGGTTGCTGTAATATGCCTGATATTTGTGTCATTTACATATGTAGCTGGACAAATGAGGGGAGTGGGCATTGTATTCTCAAGATTTCTTGAAGTTGATATTAATTTAGGTGTAATCATTGGTATGTGCATAGTATTCTTTTATGCCGTCTTAGGAGGTATGAAAGGCATAACATATACTCAAGTTGCTCAGTATTGCGTATTGATTTTTGCTTACTTGGTTCCTGCAATATTTATTTCTATTCTCATGACGGGTAATCCGATTCCTCAATTAGGATTTGGAGACACTCTTGTTAATAGCGATGTTTTTTTATTGGATAAATTAGACGAAGTCACAACTGAGCTTGGGTTTAATGCCTATACAGAGAATACTAAATCTAATATTGATATCTTTTGCATTACCGCTGCTTTGATGTTTGGTACAGCAGGCTTACCTCATGTAATTGTTAGATTTTTTACAGTACCAAAGGTGAGCGATGCTAGAAAATCAGCAGGATATGCATTGATATTCATTGCTATTTTGTATTCAACTGCTCCGGCAGTCTCTGCATTCGCTAGGATGAACTTTATCGATTCCGTCCAGGAGGTTCAATACAAGGAAGCTCCAAGCTGGTTTAAAAATTGGGAAAATATAGGGTTAATTGCATGGAAAGATAAGAATAACGATGAGCTTATTCAATACTCATCCGGTAATGCATTAGAGGGAGTAAAACCTAATTTTGAAGATGGAAGAGGAATCTCTGGCGAGAGGTTGGTAAAAAACAATGCTGATTTAACAAGCACTAATGAGGTTTATATTGATAGAGACATAATGGTTCTAGCTAATCCTGAAATTGCCAAATTACCTGGCTGGGTTATAGCTTTGGTAGCAGCTGGTGCACTAGCCGCAGCATTATCAACTGCTGCTGGCCTCTTGTTAGTTATATCAGCATCAATTTCTCATGACCTTTTGAAAAAAACCTTCATGCCTCAAATAACTGAAAAACAAGAACTCTTCTATGCTCGATGTTCTGCAGCTGTTGCAATATTTATTGCAGGACTTTTTGGCATATATCCACCTGGGTTTGTAGCCCAAGTTGTAGCTTTTGCATTTGGTTTGGCTGCAGCAACAATATTTCCAGCTTTATTATTGGGTATATTTTATAAAAGATTGAATAAAGAGGGTGCAATTGCGGGAATGCTTTCTGGATTAGTTGTTACATCCACTTATATTATTAATTATAAGTTCATCAATATTAATATGAATTCAGCTGATAATTGGTTTTTAGGGATATCTCCAGAGGGTTTTGGTTTTATTGGAATGATTATTAATTTTATTGTTGCTCTTTTTGTCTCTTACTTTTTTAGTAAGCCGCCAGATGACGTCTATCATATGATTGATAAAATTAGAGAACCATAATTTAAATGAGAGTTTTACAATTAATCATTATTTTGAGTATGTTGGCATCTTGTTCAAATGCTGACTTTGATATTGTTATTAGAAACGGAACCATAGTTGATGGCTCTGGTGATGAGGGATATAAAAAGGACATAGGAATTATTAATGATCAAATCATCAAAATAGGAGACCTTTCTAATCATAGTTCAAGAATAACTATTGATGCTACCAATTTAATTATTTCACCAGGTTTTATAGATACACACACCCACGCTATTAGAGGTATTTTTGATGTTCCGACCGCTGAAAGCTCATTGCTACAAGGAATAACAACACTAACTGATGGTAATGATGGTACATCTCCATATCCAATTGATGAACATTATCAAAAAATAGAACATACAAAAATTAGTCCAAATTGGGCAGTATTTGTTGGACAGGGAACTATTAGGCAGAAGGTTATGGGTCTTGAGAACAGAGACCCAACTGATTCAGAATTATCCAAGATGGAAATGTTAATCAAAGAGGCCATGGAAGATGGAGCTCTGGGCATCTCGACTGGTCTTTTCTATGTACCTGGAAGCTTCTCTTCAACAAGTGAGGTGATTTCACTGTCTAAAATTGCCTCAAGCTATGGAGGTATTTATATCTCTCACATGCGAGAGGAAGCAGTTGATATTTTGAAATCAGTAAATGAAACAATAAATATAGGTATAGAAGCAAAAATCCCTGTTCAGATAACACACCATAAAATTATAGGTAAAGATAATTGGGGCTTATCTTATGAAACTTTAAAACTTGTTGATAATGCTATTGCAGAGGGTATTAAGGTTAGCATTGATCAATATCCATATACAGCATCTCAAACTTCTATTAGAGCTTTGATACCTCAATGGGCTCAAGCAGGAGGAAGGAATAGCCTTTTAGCTCGTATAGATGATCCAAAAACACGACAACTTATAATTGATGGGATTATAGAGAGAATATTGTTTGATAGAGGAGGCGGACATCCTAAAAATATCTTTATATCAAAAAGCTCATGGGATACTTCTATGGAAGGCAAAAACCTTGCTGAACTTTGTATTGAAAGAAATCTTGAGCCCAGCCCTTACAACGCTGCAATTGTTGTTTTTGAAATAATTAAAGGTGGAGGAGCTACAGCCGTATATCATGCTATTAATTCTGATGATGTGGATAGAATCATGCAGCATCCCATGACCTCTATTGCATCTGATGGTCCAATAACAGTATTTGGTGTTGGGTCACCACATCCTAGAACCTATGGAACTTTTGCACGTGTGTTAGGAAGATACGTAAGAGATCGAAATATATTAAGTCTTGAGGAAGCTATTAGAAAAATGACTAGTTTGCCAGCGCACATACTATCGATTAATAAAAGAGGTTTATTAAGAGAGGGTTATTATGCTGATATCACTATTTTTGATGCTGAAACTGTAATTGATAAAGCAACATTTGAAGATCCTCATCAATATGCAATAGGAATTAACACTGTATTAGTTAATGGCGTTATTGTTGTTGAAAATGGTCTGCATAATGGTAATAGACCAGGCAGGGTATTAAGAGGGCCTGGCTATAATCTTTAATATTACTTCGCATAATATATATTATGTTAAATTATAGGTTTTAAGATCTTGGTGGAATGCCTTTAACTCTTTGAAGAGTTATATCAGTAGCGATTCGTCTATGTTTGCTAAGCTCTTGATAACCCTCATCAGCCCACCAGTTATCTGCATCTTCTTCAGATGGGAAAGAAAATAGTATTACACGATCAAACTGTTTTGGATTCTCTCCTTCAAGACATATAGGCGAATCATCAAATGTTATGAATGTTCCATTGTATTTCTTTAGGAATGGAAAAAAGCCTTTTTCATATATTCTATATTCATCTCGATCATTGATTGTTAAGTTAACTACCATATACACGCTTATACTTTCTGACATAAACATCTCCTATGGTTTATTGTTTTGCAAAAACCAATAAATGTAAATAAATCTTATGTAGATTTAATAACTTAAACTTAAATGAATTAGTGTAAAATACTAATATGGCAAAAGAAGACAATTTAGAATTTGAGGGTGAAGTTATTGAAACTCTTCCTAATACTACCTTTAAGGTTAAATTAGAGAACAATCACATAATTGAAGCTCATATTTCTGGTAAAATGCGCAAACATTACATTAGGATTTTGACTGGTGATAAAGTTAAAGTTGAAATGACTCCATATGATCTAACAAAAGGAAGAATTACTTTTAGAGGACGTTAGGCTTTAGATTTAGCTGTTTTCTTTTTAGCACTAAATTTCACTTCATTAGAAACTAGATCAACTTTTATTTGACCGCCTTTGCTTAGCTCACCAAATAAAACCTTATCGACTAATGGCTTCTTAATTTTATTTGTAATAAATCTCTCCATAGGTCTTGCACCCATTTCTTTGTTGTAGCCATTTTCAGCAATCCAATTTAGAACTTTTTTCGAGTAAATTAGCTCCACATTCCTAGCATCAAGTTGCGCTTGAAGTTTTGTAAGGAATTTATCAACAATCGATAATATAACTTTCAAAGGCAGATAATTGAATTGTATGATTTCATCCAATCGATTTCTAAACTCAGGAGAAAATAGTTTCTTGAGCGATAGCAATGCATCTGATTCATTAGATTGATCGCTAAAGCCAATACTTTTCTTTTCTAATAAGTCAGCGCCAGCATTTGTAGTCATAACTACAATAACATTCCTGAAGTCTGCTTTTCGACCATTGTTATCAGTCAAAACCCCAGAATCCATTATTTGAAGCAATAAATTGAATATATCTGGATGAGCTTTTTCAATTTCATCTAGTAAAAGTACGCAATGTGGGTTTTGAACTACAGCTTCAGTCAGAAGACCCCCTTGATCAAAGCCTACATAGCCAGGAGGTGCGCCAATCAACCTTGAGACAGTATGTCTTTCCATATACTCAGACATATCAAATCTTACAAGCTCAATACCCATAATATGAGCTAGTTGAGTGGTGATCTCTGTTTTTCCAACGCCTGTTGGCCCAGCAAATAAAAATGAACCGATGGTTTTATTATCATCTCGAAGCCCTGCTCTAGATAATTTAATTGCGTTAACCAAACTTTTAATAGCTGTATCTTGACCAAAAATTACCGTCTTAAGATCTGATTCTAATTTTTGTAAATTGATCGATTCTTGACTTGAGATAGTTTGTTCAGGAATTTTTGAGATTTTAGAGATAGTTTTTTCAATATCTGTCTGTTTTACAGTTATTTTTTTAGAATTTGATCTAGAGATATTCAACAAAGCTCCGGTTTCATCAATCAGATCAATTGCTTTATCAGGTAAGAATCTATCATTCAAAAAGCGTTTGGATAATGTAACAGCTGAATTAATGGACTCATTTGAATATTTAACATTGTGGTGAGCTTCATAATTACCCTTTAAACCATCGAGTATTTGTATACATTCATCTACAGATGGTTCTAAAACGTCAATTTTTTGAAACCTTCTAGAAAGGGCCTGATTTTGATTGAAAACGCCTCTATATTCCTGAAAAGTCGTCGAGCCAATGCATCTAAGCTTTCCTTTGCCTAGAGCTGGTTTTAAAAGATTGGATACATCGAGGCTCCCACCTGATGCTGATCCAGCACCGATAATAGTATGAATCTCATCAATAAATAATATAGGATTGCTCTGCTCGTCTAAAAATTTTAATACTGATTTAAGCCTCTTCTCAAAATCACCTCTGTACTTAGTTCCGGCTATTAATGCTCCAATGTCGAGAGAATATAATTTAGATTCATGCAAGAATTCTGGAGTATCTTTGGAATTAATTAAATGGGCCAAGCCCTCTGCTATTGCAGTTTTGCCAACACCAGACTCTCCTACAAGCAATGGATTATTTTTAGTGCGTCTAGCTAGAATTTGGATAATTCTTTCAACCTCATCTATGCGTCCTACTAACTGATCTACTTTGTTTGATTCAGCTAAATGGTTTAAATCAATTAAAAACTCTAATTCATTATTAGTTGAGGCCGTATCAGTCACCTCGTCAGATTCGGCAGAGTTAGATTCTGTTGAAATTTCATCAGGTTTTCCGTGAGAAATATATGAAACAATATCCAATCTTCCAATGCCCTGTTTAGATAGAAGAAATACTGAGTGAGATTCTTTTTCTGAAAAAATTGCAACCAATAAATTAATTGGTTTGACAACGCCCTTCCCTGACGATTGAACATGAAAGACAGCTCTTTGAAGAACTCTTTGAAATCCCAAAGTAGGTTGGACAGGTTTTTTCGCATCAACTTTAGTAGGCGTATTATCACGAACATGCTCTTCGAGATTCTCTCTTAAAGTTGCTAAGTTAACATCGTTTGTTTCAAGGGCTTGGCGAACTTCAAAATCTGAAATTAACATCAATAAAAGATGCTCAATAGTTAGATATTCAAGATTCTGATCTTGAGCTTGGTCAAATAAATTTGCAATTGATTGTTCTAATTCTTTACTAAACATTAATCCGTTAAAGGTTCGATTTCACTTATGAGAGGATGCTCATGAGCTTTAGCCATCTCATTAATTTCGTGAGATTTCATTTCAGCAATCTCTTTAGGAAATATACCACAGACGCCCTTTCCTTTAGTATGTACAGCTAACATAATTTGAGTTGATCTCTCGTGCTCATAACCAAATATAGCTTGAAGGATGTAAACAACAAATTCCATAGGCGTAAAATCATCATTCAATAAAATAACTTGGTACATTGGAGGTTCTTTAAGATCAGGTTTGTCCTCTAGGACAACTGTGCCTGTATCACCTAGACCATTGGAACCGTTTGACGATTCTGAAGACATAGATATCCTCACATTCTTTTGATCATTTCCTTGGCAAAGCCAGAGCAAGAAACTAGATTGGCACCATCCATCAATCGTTCAAAATCATAGGTGACCATCTTGTCTGTAATTGCTGCTTCCATTGAAGAAATAATTAAATCTGCTGCTTCAACCCAACCCAAGTGCCTCA